>ERZ773157.2081-NODE-2081-length-16400-cov-3.491649_pt1 | contig 16400 bp, 12 predicted proteins | sample MGYA00511480_ERZ773157 | MGnify/ENA primary metagenome ERZ773157 (study PRJEB29015, sample SAMEA2737863) | human gut metagenome | biome: human gut; feature: human-associated habitat; material: faeces | place: China | collected 2012 ... | reverse complement strand
AGAAAGGCACTGTCGATTACTTCAATTATTGGCACGACTTTGCAGCAAAACATCTTTATGGAATCGAAATTAACGATGAAATTGCCCGTGTTGCAAAGATGAACATGATAGTCCACGATGATGGTCACACCAATGTCATCAGCTATGATGCCCTTGAAAGTATTAATAAAATGCACGACCATAACAGGGGCTTTGCAGAGAATCGGTTTGATTTAATTCTTACAAACCCTCCTTTTGGTTCTACAATCAACCTTGCTGAAAAGCCCTACCTTGCTACCTATGAGCTTGGAAATAATGTAGATGCAAAGGGTAAGAAGAAGCCTCGTAAAAATCAGAGTTCCGAGGTGCTGTTTATTGAGCGCATTTGGCAATTTTTGAAGCCGGGTACTGGCAAGGCAGCTATTGTTTTACCTGATGGTATTTTAACTAACAGCTCTATGCAGTACGTCCGTGATTTCATATTAGAGAAGTTCCAACTGCTTGCAGTTGTGAGCTTGCCTCAGTGTGCCTTTGCACACTTTGGTGCAGGTGTAAAAGCATCTGTTATCTTTGTGCGCAAACGTAAAGAAAATGAAAAGCCTGATGAAAATGAAGCTATTTTCATGGCAGCTCCGGAACTCATAGGGTACGACGCTACCGGCAGAAAGACCGAATCTCAACTTGATGAAATTGTAAAGAAATATGAGGAATTTCAGAAGGACGCAACACCTTTTTTCGCATAACCCCCGATGTGAATGACCTTTGCGTCTTCGCTGTCAAACGGGGGAATATTGAAAAGCGTTTCGATCCACATGCCAACCACCCCAAATTCCAAACTATTTTTAGTCGTTTAAAGAAATACACAATACTACCGTTAAGAGATTATGTCGAATGCATTTTTTCTGGAATGACCCCAAAATCTGGCGGAGATGCCTATACGGAAAGCGAAGATGGGATTTTATTTATCAAAAGCGGATGTTTGTCAAATGATGGTCGATTAACGATTGATTCTACTTCAAAAATTAAATCCGATGTACACAATAGGCTTATGAAGTCATCGCAATTAAAAAAGAACGATGTCTTAATAGCTATTGTTGGTGCTACTATTGGAAAAGTGGGGTTGTTTGACTTGGATTGTGAAGCAAATATAAATCAAGCAATTGCTGCAGCACGGTTAAAAGATACCATATTGCCTGAATTCTTGGTTGCTTATATGCTTTCTCCTTTTGGGCAAGCATATCTCGAATATTTGAAACGTCCAGTTGCCCGAGCGAATATAAATTTAGATGAAATTGGGCAGATAGGAATTCCATGTTTATCTATCAAACAGCAAAAACAATTTATAAAAGCTTTTTATTCTGCAAGAGATTTAAAGGAGCACAAAATAAAGGAAGCCGATAAATTACTTGAGAATACAAAGAAGACTGTCTTTGAAACGATTGATGTGTTGTTTGAAGAATACATTCCATCGCTCTATAGCTTCAACAGGTTGAGAGATTTGATTGGGACTGGCATATTCTGTAATCCTCATAGCAATTATTTAAACACAGTTTTTGCACAATTACGTAAAAACGGGTTATATATTGGAGATTTGGCAGAATTTGTCGAGATTAATCCTACAACAAGTCGTGCAGGATTACAAAATGATACGCTCGTATCTTTTGTTCCTATGCCTGCTGTAGAAGAACGAACAAACAATGTTTCTTATGAAGTAAGATGCTACGAAGAAGTGAAAACGGGTTTTACAGTTTTTCAAAAGGATGATTTACTCTGGGCAAAAATCACGCCTTGTATGCAGAACGGAAAATCATTCGTTGCTTCAAATATGCCAACCGAAATTGGGTTCGGATCTACAGAATTCCATGTTTTGCGAAAAAAAGATGAACGTATTTATATGCCATATCTTTGGGTGCTTTTAACCGATTCTCACATATTGGAAGCAGCACAGGGAATGTTTAGTGGTTCTGCAGGACAACAAAGAGTTTCAGATTTGTTCCTAAAAAGATTCCCTATAGTCTTACCGCCCGTTGAAAAGCAGAAGGAATTGGCAGATCAAGTGTTCAAAGCTCTCGAAACGAATAGGGTGATTCGAGATGAAGCCGAAGAAGAATGGCAAGTTGCAAAAGAACAGTTTGAAAGAGAACTTTTGGGAGAATAAGTTATGGTTAAGCTAAGCGGAATTTTAGAATACTCTATGGGAGGCTTCCTATGCTTGCGGGGCTTTGCATCATACAAAATGCTGAGTGCAATTTCAAAACCGAACACAGAAGTACAGAGAGGCTTGATTGACGAGCACAAAGGGGACATGGCAAGGTTCTTGAACGCCGGAGAGTACAAGTTTTTCCCCGAAGTTATACTTGCCACCAATTTGACCGATGGCACGAAAGATTTTGATGAGGTAGATTTGTTTCATACGTCGTTGCAATCTGGTCAAACATGGAACAAAAGTATTGGCAATTTTCAAATCAATATTTCACGCCATGTAAGCAAAAACATACTGAATCAGTATGACAAGCTACCAAGGGTTGAAAGAATATACTTAGCTCACATAAAATTTGATGAATCTGTTTGTGAGTTGATACGAATTGACGGAAATCATAGACTGAGTGCTGCGGATGAGGTAACAACAGATTTCACTTTGCCGTTCTGCTTGCTACTTTTTCGCAATCCAAGTGAAAATGACCAATTTACACGAGCGATTTTCCATAATATCAATGCGAAACAAATTCCGTTGAAATTAGAGGAAAACCTAAAGGTTATCTTGGAAAGTCCCCAAGTGTTTTCTGATGAGACGTTAGTGTGTGATCCTTCTTTCGGATGGAAATACTATTTGGCAAGAAAGACATTGCAGAACATTGACTTTCAGTATTTTCCTTCCATAAATTCTTACATATGTCAAGCGAAATACAGTTTTTTTGTGGACTTGTTTGGCTTTTTAATAAAGAACCATAGCGTTGAGGAAAACGATTCTGCAATTGAAAAAGTTAAAACGCAGCTTGTTAAAGTTGAGCGAGCTTTAGTGGAGTCCGAAATAACTGCAACCACAACAAACATCGCTGTCATCGGAGCGTTGGCTTACTACCGGCTCACTAACGAATCCAAATATCGTGGATTTCTTTCGTGGGTAAAGAAGAATAACATCGGAAATGTTGAAAAACTTAATATAGACGATGTCATTAACCTGTACGATGAAATCTATGAGCATGTTCCTAAAAAAGTCTTTCTTGCAAGATGGTATCCATCTGCGGAACATGATGGCGATGACGAATATAGAAAAGCTGAAAGCCGTATCGGTGCTATGAAGGAAATTGTTCAGCAGTTAAATTTAGAACTTACCGATTTAGGCACAAGGGAAACTGGTACGTTCGATATAAGAGAGGTCATGTATCACGATATAAGAGAATGTGATATTTTTATTGCCGATCTTTCAGGTGCTCGACACAACGTAATGATTGAAGTAGGATATGCATTAAAGCATGTTAAAACAGACAGAATTCTGTTCTATTTTCAAGCGTCAGATAAATGTAGAACTGTTCCATTTGATGTTAGTCATTTGAACTATGTTCCGATTGTAGATTCTGCGGAGATTAAAACATCCGTAAAAGCACGTATTAAGAACATTCTTGAGCAGGCTCGAAGCGGAGAGATATAAGGATACAATCAGGCATTTAGCTCGGCGGCGATCAACCAAAGTTGGTCGCCACCTTTTTCATTACTGCAGTTTTTCAACATTGGTGCAAATTGTATAGAAGATAGTTTTATATTTCGATAAGTTGCCGGAAAGTTAATTTTTAAAATTGTATTTGAAACATCTCTAAAAAAGTCTTTATCGTGGGCTACCACTCAAAACATATACTGCAAATGGTGGTTCCCTATGGAGATATATGAGAGATTTTGAACACACAAAACGGATCAAACGGCAACTAATAATTCGGCAAAACATATTGCACCATAAAATAGATAGCAAAAGGCTCAAAGGCTCTACCCCAAAAACTGTGTAAACCACAAATGTGCATTAATCAAAATTGGTAAGCTCAGGGAACATTTTGATGAGTCCAGAGCTTATTCATAGTAACACAAATCAATTGAGTTGTCAATAGGAACTGCTGTTGAAGCGGAGGGCGAAGCCAGGAACGGAAACAGCAGTTCCGGCGCGGCGGTCATTCGGGAATGCGACCGCTGTAGTACAGTGCGAGCTGAGGGTATATCTGCGCCCAGTCCACTTTTTGGTGATGTCCAGCATGGTGAGATACAGCATCTTGAACAGGCTGTCATCTGTCGGGAAAACAGCCTTGGATTTAGTCACCTTACGCAGCTGCCGATTGAAGCCCTCTATGGCATTGGTCGTATAAATCAGCCGCCGAAGCTCCTCCGGGAACTTGAAATATGTGCTGAGATTTGCCCAGTTTTCTCTCCAGGATTTTGAGATCTTAGGATATTTCTTGTCCCAGATTTCAGCGAAATCGTCCAGGGCAGCAAGTGCTGACTGCTCGTCAACAGCCTGATAAACCCGCTTCAGATCTGCCATCAGAGCCTTTATATCCTTGTAAGAAACGTATTTGCTGGAGTTCCTGAGCTGGTGAATTATACAATTCTGAATGTCAGTTTTCGGGAACACAGCCGCTATCGCCTCGCTGAACCCTGTGAGGTTATTTGTGCAGGCAATGAGAATATCCTCGACCTTTCGATTTTTCAGATTATTCAGCACAGAAGCCCAGAATTTCGATGTCCATATGACGCAGCAAAGGCATTCATTGGGCGCAAGCTTCCTAAAATCCTTGGATTGCAGGAAATTGCTCCTGATGACGTAATTCTGCGACCGTCACTTTTGAAACGATAATCTGACATTCCGAACATGGCATTTCGGTATTTCCACATATCATGGATATTGGCGTTGCAATAAGTCTTGCACAAATTTTCCCCGCCCTTAGCACTGCTGCGCTCGCTTTCCGCTTTTTTACATTTGACCTTAAATTCTCCGCCGAAGGCGGCTCATTAATTCCGAATTAACCAGATTATACCGCTTACCCAGTTACAAAATACAAATGGGGACTGCCACGCAGCCCCCTGAATTTTTACTTATTAGCCGAACCGACCTTCATAAACGGAACCTCGATGCCTTTTTCCTTTACCAGCATACTGAGATACCTGCGCTGATCGTAAAGCTCGATGATGTTGTTGATACGTCTGCGGACGAACCGTATATTGAAAGGCTTCGCAATGACGTCCGCCGCGCCGAGATCATACGCCCGGGACAGCGATTTGTCGGAGGTGTCCGCGCTGATGATGAAAACCGGTATATCGTCTATATATTTATTGTCCACCAGGTATTCCAGCACGCCGAATCCGTCCATTACCGGCATCATGATGTCCAGCAGAACCGCGCACAGCTTGTCTTTGTTCTTCTCGAACTCTTCTATTGCGCGCTTGCCGTTTTCCGCTTCAACGACTCTGCGGTCGCTGAACGTGTCGCTCAGCATCAGTCGGTTGAACTCGAAATCGTCAACGATGAGCAGAGTATTGCGTTCCTCCATTTATGTATCCCCTCTCCGAATGCCTGTTGGTAGATAAATCTCATGGTTTAATTATATAATAAACCATGAAAAAAGTCAATAGGCATTTCCACAAGACGTACCAGTTTATTTACAGTTTTTTTGTGGAAGGTATAGTGTAACGTGTGTAACTTAATCCTCAGCCCCGTAAACTATCTGCTTTATCATTCTCAGCGGGCGTACTCCGAGACCTCCGCAGCGCTGCACGAAATACATGAATGTGTAACCGTTCTTAGGGTCGTTCGCCCAGAAGCAGCCGAGCCAGCCGTCCCAGCCGTATTCACCGGGGTGGGTGGATATTCCCGGCAGGCGTTCCTCCATTGCAACGCGCATGAGATTTCCATAGCCATATCCTATGCACTGTTCCCAGTCGCATGTGCGGAGCTGGTATTGTGTGAGCTGGTTTGAAGTCATGTATCTAACTGCGTTTTTGCTCAGAATGCGCCTGCCGTTGTAGACGCCCTCGTTGAGCAGCATTTCAGCGAATGCCGCGTAGTCGTCCATTGTGGAGCACAGCCCAGCGCCGCCGGACTGGAACTCCGGAGGCTTCCTGCACAGGTAGGTCAGACCTAAATGCTGCCACAGGCAGGGGACTAGCTTTCCGTCCTTTTCCTCGTAATTTTCGGCGAAGCGGCAGAGCTTTTCCTCGGGTACCCAGAAATCGGTGTCCGCCATTCCGAGCGGTTCGAACAGCTCCTCGCGCAGGAAATCGCCGAACTTCTTCCCGGAAACGGCCTCGATAACCGCGCCCAGAATATCCGCAGAGGAGCCGTACATCCACCGGTCGCCGGGCTGGAACGCCAGCGGCACCTGACCTATGCGGTTTGCGTATTCAAGCGTATCAACGGGCTTTCCGGCTGCGACTTCCTCACAGATCTTGTCGTAGAGATCCTGCATTACGCTGCCTGCGGGGTAGTTCCGGTCAGGATAAGCGAGGCCGGAGGTCATATCCAGCAGGTCTTTTACGCAGACCTCGCGGCTCAGCGGCTCAGGACCGTTTTCGGTGAGCACGGTCTGGTTCCTGAACCCGGGAATGAACCAGCTCACCTTGTCGTAGATATCAAGCTGACCGCGGTCAATGAGTATCATGGCCGCCGCCGCAGTGACCGGCTTTGTCATGGAGTACAGCCGCACGATGGTGTCGTCCGTCCACTTTATTCCGCGGGCTTCGTCAGCCATGCCGGCGTTCATGCGGTAGATGGGGCGTCCGTTTTTCATAACGTACGCAGAGCAGCCGACTGCGGCTCCGCTTTCGACCTGAGAGCGTAGCATATCGGAAATACGCTCGAGTTTAACAAGATTCATTTTATGACCTCACTTGATTTTTCTTGCTTCGCAGTAGAAACGCTTATCGTGCGCGTGACCCATTGAGAAGGTTTTTCTGGGGAGTGCGCCGTCCTTGATAACTGTGGGGAACAGCTCCTCCTTGGTCATGGAGGGAAGCAGGAAACCAATGCTGTTCTTTGCGGAAGAAAGGCTCTCTACAACGTCCTCGCCGTGTATGTAGTCGATCTTGCCGGCGTTCTCGGAAAGCCACTTGTCGAGGAAGCTCTGGAGGCTGCCGACGGTAAGGTTAGCGGTGGGAGCGCCCACGGAATACTGCTTCTTCGCGCCGTCCAGCAGTACAGTGAAGCTCTGACCGGAGGCACCCTCGGTGAGCTTCAGCGCAGCGGTCATATCAGCCATGAGCTTTGCGGCGTCGGTCTCGGTAATAACGCGGTGGATAGCCTCGAACTCCAGAGCCTCGCTGTGGAGGTTCACTACCTCGGCGAGGGCGTAGCGTGCAAGCGCAGCCTCGGGAGCGTTCGCGCGCTTCTTCTGCTCGTAGCACTCCTTTGCGGTGGCGAGGGAGTGGTTTCCGTCGCCCATTGCGTACAGCAGGACGTCTTCTCCGGTAAGCCCGTAGCGCTTGTTGAAATCCGCCTTGTCGGCGAGCTTGTCGAGGGCGTCGAACACGGCCTTTGCGTGGCCGCCGTCAACAAGCCAACCCTCGAGATGTCCGCCGTTCTGCATGAGGTCGAAGTCATAGAGCTTGGTGAGCTGGTCGCGCTTTGCCTCCAGCGGCTCGATAACGGTGCGCTTTACATCGTCAATGAGTATCATGATGTGCGGAAGCTCCAGCGCTGCGTCGCGGCGTATCTTCACGCGCGGGGGAATACGGGAGGCAACGGTGGCTTCCGTAGCGCGCACCTGGGACTTGCTGCCCTTGTTGTAGTCGTACTGCTCCAGGTCGATGGCTCCGACAAGTCCGGTGCGTACCTTCCCGTCGGCCTGTGTGCGGCGCATGAGTATCAGCGCGGATCTGTATTCGTTGAACAGCCCCTTGTCGAGGTACTCCTGCATGGTGCGGTTGATCTTGGCAATGCGGGCGTCCGCGTCCGGCTCCTCGAGGTAGACCTCGGGGAATATGAGGTTCAGCGTGGAGGGAGCGTCCCCTGCTATCTCGGCGGTCTTAGCCCAGTATTCCGGCTCGCTGGTGTACTGGTCGCATGCGACTACAGACCATTTTGTCATTCCTTCCGCGTCAAGCTTCGGGAGGAGGATATCCGCTGATGTAAATGCTGTCATTGCTGTGGTTCCTTTCTGTGGTGCGTATTTGTGCCGGGTAATTCCGGCTTATATTCAATTACATTATACCATAATTTAAGCGAGTTTACAACATGTTTTTGGCGGCAGCAGAGAAAACGCCGCAATTTCTTTAAACCTGTGATATATTTTTGCAGGATTCCGAAAAAGTGCTTGCAAAATTCGCTTATCTATGGTATAATTAAATTACATGGGCGCGGGATAGAATGCGCGCGGTAAAATGACAGCGTAAAGAGAGGAAATAACCATGCTTTATTCACAGATGAGCAAAGAACAGCTTCAGGCTGAAAAGACAGCGCTTGAGAAGCAGTATGCAGACTACAAGGCAAAGGGTCTGAAGCTCGATATGTCGAGAGGTAAGCCTGCCCCCGAGCAGCTCAACCTTTCGCTTGACATGCTCCTTCACTGCCTTGACGGCGACTACAAGTCCAGCAACGGCATCGACTGCCGCAACTACGGCGTACTCGACGGTATCCCCGAGGCTAAGGCTCTGTTCCAGGAAATGCTCGGCGTTTCCGCTGACGAGGTCATCGTAGGCGGTAATTCCAGCCTCCAGATGATGTACGACACCATTATCCGTGCAATGCAGCTTGGCGTACTCGGCAGCGAGAAGCCCTGGTGCAAATACGAGCATGTGAAGTTCCTCTGCCCGGCTCCCGGCTATGACAGACACTTCGCTATCTGCCAGGCGCTCGGTATCGAGATGATCAACGTTGATTACCTTGAGGACGGTCCTGACATGGACGCTGTAGAGAAGCTGGTTTCCGAGGACGAGGAGATCAAGGGTATCTGGTGCGTTCCGATGTACTCCAACCCGACCGGCATTACTTATTCCGACGCAGTTGTAAAGCGTTTTGCAAACCTCAAGCCGAAGGCTAAGGATTTCCGCATTTTCTGGGATAACGCATACTGCGTACACCATCTCTCCGAGAATCACGACCACCTGCTGAACATCATCGAGGAGTGCAAGAAGGCTGGTAATCCGAATATGGTATTCGAGTTCACTTCTACCTCTAAGATCTCCTTCCCGGGCGGCGGTCTTGCTGTAGTTGCAGCAAGCAAGGAGAACATCGACTTCATCAAGAGCCAGATGACCTACCAGACCATCGGCTTTGATAAGCTGAACCAGCTCCGTCACGCTAAGTACTTCAAGAACTTCGAGAGCATAAGTGAGCACATGAAGCACCATGCAGCAATTATCCGTCCGAAGTTCGATGTAGTTCTCTACATGCTTGACAAGGAGATCGAACCCCTCGGGATCGGCAAGTGGAATAAGCCCAACGGCGGCTACTTCATTTCCTTCGACGCGCTCCCCGGCTGTGCAAAGCGCATTGTATCCCTCGCTAAGGAAGCAGGCGTTGTAATGACCGGCGCAGGTGCTACATTCCCATATGGCAAGGATCCCAAGGACAGCAATATCCGTATCGCTCCGACATTCCCGTCTGTTGACGAGCTTCGCCAGGCCATGGAGATATTCTGTGTTTGCGTTAAGCTCGCAAGCGTTGAGGTTCTCCTGAATAAGTAATCATAATTTTGATACAATTACTTCCGCTTCCGTATGGAGGCGGAAGTTTTTTGTTGCATTTAATCTGTATAGTTTGCGGAAAACTCCTGATACGCTGAAGCGGTAAATACGAAAAAAATCCCCCGGTTCCATGAACCGGGGGATTCATTGTGTTTATGATTTAAGAGGTTACTAGGTTACTTGATTACTCGTAGCGCTTCTGATACATGTAGTTGTTTACTTCCTTGACAACGAACACAACGATAATGCTGAAGCATACGAGGAAGGAAAGAATGAAGAATACGCCGCAGGTAATGTAGTTGTAGCCCTTGAACTTCGCGGGAAGCTCGGTCAGACCCTGCTCAACAGCCGCATTGTAAGCTGCGAGGGAGTTTGCAACCTTTGTTCCTCTCTCGCCGAATACGGTGAAGATGGAGGAGAAGTTGCAGGAACCTACCATGATGTACAGTGCGAGGGTTCCGAACTTGGAGAAGCTGTAACCGCACCACATTGCGATCGCGAGGAACAGCGAAATGCCGCCGAGAGTGATGAAATACATATAGTCCATAGCGCCCAGTGTGATAGCGGTGTAGTGCTGCTTATCCCACATGAGAACTGCGATCATTGTAAGAACGAACTCCAGAATAATGGAGCCTGCGCCGATCATAACTGCGATAGCGGGCTTCTTGTCAGCTTCGCTGAACTTGAAGGAGAGCTTGCTCTTGATCTTTGTGAAAGCGATGATAGTAACTACCGCTGCCGCCACGAAGGAGAGTATCAGGAATACAGTAGCCATCCACCACTTTGCGGTCATGCCGTTGGATCCTACCCATGCGAGAGCGTCCTCGTCGCCGGACTTCGCAAGCGCCTTGGTGGGATTGTAGGTCTTGAAGATCCACAGGATTCTGAACAGAATGCCGATGAGGTTTGTAACGGTCATAGCTGCGCCGAAGGAGAAGTAGTAGATCATAGCCCACTCGCCTTCGCGAACATATATGATGGAGCCGATAAGAGCGACAGCTACGAGGAGAATCAGCACAACGCCCTGTGCGAGGCTGGTGTTGTCCAGCCAGCCGATAACGATTGACCAGTTGCCGCCGGAGTTGCCGATGTTGCCGTAAGCGCTCATGCCGAATGCGGCGAAAATTGCAGCGGCAGCCATGATAAGGAACATCACGCCGGCAGTCTTGCCGCGCTTCCACATATTTGCGATTTTGTCGGCGGTCAGAAGCATGTCGTCGGCGTATTCAGAGGAGCTGTCGTATACGCAGTAAATACATGCCGCGAGGCAGATAACAGCGTCAATGGCGCCGAAGGTGCGGATTGAGTTTCTGAAATTTGCAAAGGGAACAAGAATGGGAGTCAGCGCGATAACGGTCTTTGCGCCGAACACAGCTATCAGGTAGGACTTTGCGAACGCGAATCCCTTGAAATAGCAGAATGAAAGCAGAAGCAGTATTCCGGTGATAACTATGTAGATAAGCACGATGTTGAGAATAGTATCCCACAGCGAAAGGATTATCTGATTGTTAGCGATCTCGTCCTGCGACGCAAAGGTCTTGCCGAAGAGCTTTACGATACAAGCCTTGCCTTCTTCGTTATATGCTTTGCACTGGTTGAATACCGGGTTGATGAACAGCGGCTTCATTACCAGGAAAAACGTAACAACAGCCTCTATCACAGCAAAAGCAACCATGCCGATGCCGAGAGTTTTGTTGTTCAGCGGCGCTTTTCCTGCTGCGGTGTTGTTTACTGCGGCAGATGTCATTTGGTTATTCCTCCTAATTCAGAACAGCGTTTGCGCTTCTCCCCTGCGCAATACGCCATGCTATATAATTCTATTAAATTATACCATAATTCAGACGGATTTGCAAGCAAACGTCCGGAAAATAGAGCGTGCGCTTTACACAAATTTTGTTTAAAATATTTGTGCAAATGTACATAATGTAAACGATATCCAGTTGATCAACCGGCGTTTTCTGCATTGTAACTATCGCCAACATCGCCGCCGAGATCGCACGTATAGACGAATTCCACGACATCGCCCTCGTGCAGTGTGAATTCCCCGGCGTAGACCTGCGGAAATTCTCCGTTGACGCGGTACATCCATCCGCTGAGCTCTCCGAAGCCGAATTCCGAGATATATCCGATGCTGCGGACGTAAGTTCCCCAGGAGCTGCCCGTGTAATCCACGCGCACCTGCTGCTGCCGCGCCGCGGTTATCAGTGCGTCGAACGCCGAGGAGCCTTCCGGAAGGGACAGTGTGCACTCTGCGATGACTACGCCGTCCGGCGGGATAACAGACGGCTGATTCACCGACGGGTCGATGGTATCCATTCTGCCGAGCACGGATTTGCAGTCAGCGGAGAAGGTCACTTCCATGCCTCCGGTAACTTCCTGCGCGTAGTACTCTGAAGGGGTGCGTATATCAAGGAGCCACACTCCGCCGCAGACCGCCGCGAGCAGCACCGCTCCGGGAATCAGCAGTTTCTTCCTGCGGATAATCGCCGCGGCGAGCATACCGGCCGCCGCCAGTCCGACCGCAGCCGAAACTATAAGCTTGATGTGGGTTCCGGTGAAGCCATGTGTCTGTTCAGGGGCGGCTGATGACTGCGCCGTGCCGGAAATGATTGGTTCCGCCGTGTTCCCATTCTCCGGATTGCCGGCGGTTTGGCTGTCTGCGGAAACATCTATGTCTGCCGAACCATCCTGGCTGGAGAGCCCCGGACTTACAGCGGGCAGCGCGGAAAACAGCCCCTCGCCGCGCTGTGAAAGCGCGAGGGCGGTGAACGCTTCCAGGGTCTGGGCTGTTGCCATGCGGTTGGTGTCCCCGTCCGGGAGGTGCGCGTAGCCGCCGTCCGGTCTGCGGTATTCAGCGAGCTGACGTGCCGCTTCTTCCGCTTTTTCAGTGCGTCCGGCGGCCGCCAGGGCTATCACCGCCTGGGCGGTGCTTTCGCAGTTGCGGATTCCCATCGAGGTGTAGCCGCCTTCGATCGCGCAGAGCCAGTCAGCGCCGCGCTGTGCCGCTTCCTGAGCTTCGTCGGAATCCGCTGAGGCCAGCGCGTAGACCGCCGCGGAGGTTATATCCACATCGCCGCCGTCGCCGAACAGCGAGAAGCTTCCGTCATCGTGCTGAGAAGCGACGATGTATTCCGTCAGGGACTGCGCGGTGTTCAGGGAGTTATCAGGCGCGGTTTCTCCGGTGACGTTCAGCGCTATGAGCGCCCAGATGTACGCGTTGAAGCCCTGGCGGCCGAGGTTTTCGCTCTGGAACACGCCAAGCTCCACCGCCTGCGACGGCTCATGCCCCATCGCCGCAAGGAATATTCCGGTGCGCTGCAGTTCCGTGGGTTTCACGAATCCGCCTGAGGAGACTGTTTCCGCAAGCTCCGAAATGCGGTTTTCAAGCTGGGCGGCGTAGGCTTCCGACCCTTCGGAGCCGTGAAGCCGCGCGTAGCAGTAAGCCGCCCAGTCCGAGTTGCTGTCGGCGGCGCTGCTCCAGAATTCCCCGCCCGAGCCGGAGAAATACCCGAAGCACTCTTCCGCGAGAGCCGCCCAGTCCCCGGAATCCGCTGCGAATGCAGTTGAAAAAGCGGCCTGCACCGCAATGATAACTGCAATGCAGACCGTCGAAACTGCTGTTTCTATTTTTTTCATGTATTACTGCTTCTTGCTCATCGCAATGCCAGCGCCTGCAAGGATAACTACTGCAACTGCAACAGCTACGCCCTCAACGCCGGTGGAAGGTGAGCCCTTTTCGCCGGAAGCACCGTCGTCTGCTGCGTCTATGGCATCTTCGGACTCTGCGGCTGCGTCAGCTGAGGGGCTTTCCTCGGTCACAAGAGTTTCTGTGCCAAGGATATTTTCCAGCCTGTCAACTGCGTTGTCTACGTCCTCCTGTGTGGATTCGTACTGTGCCAGAGCCTCGCCTGCTGCGGTGAATGCATATGCCTGCTCGTCGCTGCCGTTAAGGAGATCCTTGTTGTCGGCAAAGAGCTTTACGAGCTCAGCGGTCTTTACCTGCTCCTTGAGTGCGGCCGCTCCGCCCCAGGAGGAGTTGTCAACGCCGAGGTCAGCGCCGTAGCCGTAAACGGTGAAGGAGAATACTACAACGTCGCCGTCAGCGGGGGTGTAGTCAGCAATGCCGACCTGAGCGTACTCGTCGTTTACAAAGTATGTCCAGCCGCTTTCCGCTGTGTAGTCGTATGCGCTAAGCCAGCCTTCTTCGGTTCTGCCGGAGGCTATTGTACAAACCTCTGCAATGGTCTCGGGGAGCACGACATCGTTGTTGTCGGTATCAGCGAAGGCGGTGATGAACGCTCCGTAGCCGGTGTCCTCGGTCTTGATCTCAGCGGCTCTCTCAACGATGTCGAGACCTGTCTCGCCCTCGTAGTAGGGTACCTTGACCGGCTCGACCTCGAAGCCCTGACCGAGCGTGGTCTTTTCAGCCATAAAGTAAACGTATCCTGCGGGCTGGTCGTCTGCGAATGCGCAGAGGCTTGCCGCGCTTGCTGCAACAGCCGCAGCCGCAACAGCGGAGATGATATTTCTCAGTTTCATTCTTTTGTTCCTCCAATTCTATGCGGTGAAAATCCGCTCATACCTTCCTATTATATATTATTTCTCCCGATTTGTCAACATTTTGTCATGCCAAACTTTTTTATCGGCGGCAAAATCCAGTTATCTGCTGTAAGAACGGCATTTTTTTCAGATTTTCACCTTTACCCCCTTAACATTTGTCCGAAAATATGCTATAATAATTTCGTATATTGCAAGCAACTGCTGAAAGGACGACCATGAGCGAAAATAAAGATAAAATCACCCGGGAAGAGCAGCTCCCCGAAATAACGGAAGTTACCGCGCAGGAATCCCCCGCAGAGCCGGAAAAAACTGCGAAGCCGGAACATGACGGCGAGTACACCGGAATGTCAAAGGGGAAGGCGGCTTTCCTGAAAATTCTACCCATGCTGATAGTGCTGGTGTGCACCGGGCTTTTCATGTGGGGAATAAAATTCGTGATCGGAATATTCTACGCGCCGCATGACGAGGTGTTCACGAAGCGGGACGGCGACATCACCTATACTATAGTAAAATGCTATCAGAACCCTTCGTCATATTTCTACGTTTACAATAGCGAGGAGTTTACGTTCAACGAAGCGGATTACGACAGCGTGGCTGGCGAGCACAATGACGCCCACCTGCTGAAAGTCCCCGAGGTGTACTTCGTGCTGAACGAATCCGCGCCGGATATGGAGACCACCACGGTGAAGCTCCTTTCAGAGGGCAACGCGCTGAAGGTCTATCAGTTCGGGGAGTTCATACTTTACAGGCTCGAGGGGCAGTACGGCGTATTCGCGCCGCTTCGCGACTACACCGAGAGCGCGACCTCCCGCAAGAACGATCTTTATGTCGTGCGCCAGCTCCTCAAGAACGACGCGTGGAAGGGCTTTGTAATGCCCTATGAGACGGTAGACAACTTCCAGACCATACTCGAGCGCCTGGAGTGGCACCTTGACACGGAATACGTCGAAGATCAGTAAAAAACCATCTGAAAGGAATCAAAATACATGGCTGATACAAGCTATCTTTCCAAGATACGCAATTTCTGCATAATCGCACACATCGACCACGGCAAATCCACCCTTGCTGACCGTATCCTCGAGCAGACCCAGACCGTCGCGCTCCGCGACATGGAGGAGCAGCTCCTTGACAACATGGATATCGAGCGCGAGCGCGGTATCACCATCAAGGCGCGCGCAGTCCGCCTGAAATACCATGCGGACGACGGCGAGGACTACATTTTTAACCTTATCGACACTCCCGGCCACGTGGACTTCAACTACGAGGTTTCGCGCTCGCTGGTTGCGTGCGAGGGCGCTCTGCTCATCGTTGACGCCTCCCAGGGCATCGAGGCGCAGACCCTTGCGAATACCTACCTCGCAGTAGAAAACGACCTGGAGGTGGTCCCGGTCATCAATAAGATAGACCTCCCCTCCGCGCACCCCGAGCAGGTCAAGGAGGAGATAGAGAACGTAATAGGCATTCCCGCCGAGGACGCCCCCGAAATATCCGCGAAAATGGGTATCAATATCCACGCGGTAATGGAGGCGGTGGTGAAGTCCATACCCGCGCCGAAGGGAGACACTGAGGCTCCGCTCCAGGCACTGATATTCGACAGCTACTACGACAGCTACAAGGGCGTTATCACCTACATCAGGGTAAAGGAAGGCTCCGTTAAGCCCGGCGACCGTATCAGAATGATGGCGACCGGCGCGGAATTCACCGTTGTGGAGACCGGCGTTATGGGCGCCACCGAGCTTGTGCCCTGCTCCGGACTCAAGGTGGGCGAGGTTGGATACATCGCGGCTTCCATCAAGTCCATCGGTGAGACCAAGGTCGGCGATACTGTAACTTCCGCTGACAGACCTGCGGAAAAGCCGCTTCCCGGCTACCGCGAGGTAAACCCGATGGTGTTCAGCGGTATCTACCCGGCGGACGGCGCAAAGTACGTAGACCTCCGCGACGCGCTGGAAAAACTCCAGCTCAACGACGCTTCGCTGAGCTTCGAGCCGGAGACCTCCATCGCGCTGGGATTCGGCTTCCGCTGCGGATTCCTAGGGCTTCTCCACATGGAGATAATCCAGGAGCGCATTGAGCGTGAATACAACCTCGACATCATCACGACCGCGCCGTCCGTTGTCTACAAGATAGAAATGACCGACGGCTCCTTCAAGATGATAGACAACCCCACAAACTACCCCGACCCCTCCGAAATAGCG
>ERZ773157.2080-NODE-2080-length-16414-cov-3.780793_pt1 | contig 16414 bp, 10 predicted proteins | sample MGYA00511480_ERZ773157 | MGnify/ENA primary metagenome ERZ773157 (study PRJEB29015, sample SAMEA2737863) | human gut metagenome | biome: human gut; feature: human-associated habitat; material: faeces | place: China | collected 2012 ... | reverse complement strand
ATCCGAACTTGAAAGTTTTCAATGCGGTAATGCACCTTGACGAGACAACTCCACATCTACACATTAATTTTGTCCCCGTGTGCTACGGACAAAAGCAAGGTCTGTCAACTCGTGTTTCGATGAAACGTGCAATTCAGCAAATGGGATTTTCGGCGAACGGCAAGAGAGAAACCGAAATCATTTTGTGGGGAAACTCCGAGCGAAATGCACTCACCGATGTTCTGAATAACCACCACATTGCACGAAAGATTGTCGGCGTATTTCACGACCACAAGACCGTTGAAGAATACAAGCGTTATGCTGATATTTTGGGTGCTGCCAACGCCCGTGTGAATGCGCTGAGAGCACAACCGCCCGAAAATTTATCTAATGAAGATGTCGGCGAAATCATAAATCAGAACGACCGACTGCGGACAATGGTTACGGAAACGAACGGCGAAATGGTAAAGTATCGCAACAGGAGTCAGGCGCAGTTCCTGCCCGTGGAGATTTACAACGATGAAAAACGGCAGTATATAATCGAACAGCTCACAAACATTAACTGCCCGTTTGTTGAAGAAGACACCACGATTTATGTTCCCGATTATTACGAGAAATCCGTGCTGAAAGCTGCCGCCGCTTTTAAGCCTATGAACAATCAGACGGTGCGTGATAGGTTGAAATTCTATATTGACAGGCTGATTTACTCGGCGAACAGCTTTGATGAATTGTTATCCTTGCTGGAAAAGCAAGGCTACGCAATCAAGCGGAACAAGTACACCGCAGTTAAGCCGCCGTATGCGCAAAGATTTTTGCGACTGCGTTCTTTGGGCGGGGACTACACCGAGGCTGCTCTTAAAAAGAGAATAAAGGAACGCAACGAAATCCCCAACGAGTTCAAACGTATGCAAGAACGATATGCAAGCGAACTGCAACAGCCTTTCTATTATGCAATTAACACAAATATATCACTTGTGCGGAATTTTCGCATTACGCCCACAAAGCAGGACAATCAATACCCGTATAGTTTCACAAATGACTGCACGATTGAACGGCTGACAAGCTGCTTGGGAACGCTATCGGAGTTCAACATCAACAGCCGAAGCGAGCTTTACAAGGCTTCCGAGCGTTTGCAGGAGCAGATTGAGAATTGCGCCGATGAGAACGAGAGTGTTGATTTGAAAATTCAGTATGCCAAAATCTATTCGACAATTCGGACTTATGAGGAAATTGTTGACGGAAACTATATCGACAATCTCCTAAAAGCCGAGCGTGAGCGAACCGAGGCAGAACAGAAAAAAGAAAACGCTCCCGAACAGCCGATTAAACCGACAATAAACCGCAAAATGCACAGAAGATAAGGAGGTTAATTTTGAAGAAACAGAATACCAAAATCGTAGTAATTCCGCATTACAGCGGCTCTCAGAAACCCTCCGAGGTTTTAAAACGAGTAATCACCGACCAAATCGAAAAGAAACTGAACAAGAATGAAAACAAGCCAAACAATGCCGCAAATTAAGAGAAATTACACCCAAAAAGCACTTGAAATAAACGGATAATTGATGTATAATGATGATAGTCGAAATCGGTTGTCCGTGCATTAAAGGAGGTTAAAATGACAAACGGACAGACCCGATACAACACAGCATTATATCTTCGTTTATCCAAAGACGACGGAACGGACAGCGAAAGCTCGTCAATTCAGACCCAAAAAGAAATGCTCACACGTTACTGCCGTGAAAACGGCTTTGCAATCAGCGAAATCTACGTTGATGACGGCTGGAGCGGAACGAACAGCAACCGACCGAGTTTTCAGCGTATGCTCTCGGACATTGAGGACGGGAAAATTAACTGCGTTATCACAAAAGACCTGTCCCGACTTGGGCGAAATTACCTTGAAACAGGCGGCTACACGGAGGTTTACTTCCCCGAACACAACGTTCGTTACATAGCCGTTACGGACGGCGTAGACACGGCAAAAGGCTCTACAATGGACATCACTCCGTTCAAAAATCTGCTCAACGATATGTACGCACAGGACATCTCAAAAAAGATAAAATCATCATTGTTGACGCGGCAGAAACAGGGCAAGTTTATCGGCGTAAAAGCGCCTTACGGCTATGTGAAAGACCCTGCCGACAAAAATCACTTGCTGATTGATGAACGCTTTGCGCCGACCGTTCGGTACATTTTCCAAATGGCAAAGGACGGCGTGGGAATGGTGCATATTGCAAGGCGGCTTACGGCTGAAAAAATCCCCCGTCCCGTGGTTGCTGCCGCTGAAAAATTCGAGTGCTATGACAGGTATATTACCACCGACGAGAGCGCATACAAATGGTCAATGGGTTCGGTTCGGGAAATACTTCGCAACCCTGTTTACAAGGGCGCAGTTCGTGGGCAGAAACGCCCGACAATATCGCTGAAAAGTCACAAACGGAAGCCTACGGCAAATGCAGGTACATTTGTGGTAGAAAATATGCACGAGCCGATAATTCCGCCCGAAGAATGGGAGCTTGTGCAGCATTTGATTACAAGCCGCAAAAAGGCGAGAAAAACCGACAGACCTTATGACAACATCTTTTCGGGACTGGTGAAATGCGCCGACTGCGGCTATGCGCTCTCGGTTTCAAAGGCAAACCGCACTTGGAACTCGGACAACATTATTGCAAATTACGATTATCAGTGCAACAACTATCGTATGGAAGGAAAAGCCGTCTGCACACAGCACAGGATATCTGCTTTGAGCCTTTACAATGCGGTTTTAGAGGACATCAGGCGGCTTGCGAGTGAGGCACTTGATGATGACAGGCAGATGATTTCTTCAATCGCAGAACGGCTCGGAAAGAACGAAAAAGACAGCGTTCGACAGGCGGAACGTGAGCTAAAAAAGGCAGCCAAACGGCTTGCGGAACTCGACAAACTTTTCGCAAAACTCTACGAGGAACACGTCAACGGCAAGGTGAGCGAACGCAATTACAATGCGCTTTCGGCAACCTACGAAACCGAGCAGACAGAATTGGAAAGCAAAATCGCCGAACTGAATGAAACTATTAAGGCGAACCGTGAATACGGCGAAAATGCCGAGAATTTCGTGGATTTAATCAAGCAATACGCAGACATTGACGAACTCACGCAAGCACTTCTGAACACGCTTATAGAGCGGATTGAGGTTCACGAACCTGAAGATGTTGACGGTGAGCGTATTCAGAAACTTGATGTTTACTATAAGTTCGTCGGCAGGCTTGATTGATGATTTTGATGATGAAATTTGACAGGAAGTTCCGTTGAATGGGTTCAACTTCCGAGGGACGATATGGGGCGTCAAGGTGGTGCAGGGCAGAGAGCTTCCGCTGAATATTAACGCGGGTTCCGAGCTTTCCGGTCGAGCCGATGATGATTTTTATTTCGGCGTTGTTTACCTTTTCAAACATGGCAAGGCGCTGTTTATCATTCGCGGCGTCATGCACGAAAGCTATTTCATTTTCGGCAAATTCGCCCGACCTCACCAGCCTTTCCCGAAGCGCCTGATATACCGAGAATGAGTCTTTTTTAGGCGTATTCGTGTCGCAGAAAACCGCCTGCGCCGTGCCGGGATTCGCCTTGTTTATCTCGATTATCTTTTCGGCGCAGAGGGCAACCTTTCCGCCGTCATATTCCTCGGCTTCCGGGTCGATAATGCGGGCGTCCAGCGCGACTTTGGTCATGTAGGTGCAGACGGCGAGCATATTATCCTCGTCCGGCTGTACCATTTTCGCCTCGATTCTCCGTGCGCGCTCGATTCCAGCATCGGTCTGCAATTCCTGCTCGGGGGACTTTTCGCAGATTATCATTTCCGGTTTTCCGTTCTGGATCGCAGGAAGTTTGAGGTTCATATCCGCAGTTTTAGCGATATCGAAAACCTCGCCGAACAGATTGCAAAGCTCGTTCAGATTGACGAAATTAGAAAATCTCGTCCGCGGACGGAATCCGTCGCCGCTGGGCTTGACCTCGATGGACTGGGTGATTACGCCGAAAACGGAAGCCCAATTGTCAAAGTAGCCGATATTCATATCGTCCAGCGTCTGCTTTTGCAAAAGGTACTGCCATACAAACAGCTCGGTTATGGAGTTGCTGATCAGCGTTCCCGTGGCGAAAACCACACCGCCGCCGTTATGAAGCTCCTGCAAATAGCGGCATTTCATTTCCATATCGAACGCTTTCTGCGAATTTGCATTTGCGTTCACGCCGGCGACGTTGTTCATCTTGGAGAAAACGGCGAGGTTCTTGTAGTTATGCGCTTCGTCTACAAAAAGAAAATCACATCCGAGTTCTTCGAATGTGATGAAATCGTCTTTCTTGAATGCGGCGCGCATTTTCTCGATTTTCTTCTCGATCTGCTTGCGCTGGCGCTCCAGAGCCTTGACCGTGAAACGCTCGCCCTTATCTGCTTTCGCCGCCTGTATCGCACTGGAGATTTCGGTCAGCTTCTCATCATACATCGCCTCCTGACGTTCAAGCGAAAGCGGCATTTTTTCAAACTGCGACTGCGGAATGACAATCGCATCGAAATTCCCAACGGATATCTTTGAGAGAAAACGCCGCCGCTGTGATTTTTCCATATCTTTCGACGTGGCTACAAGTATTTTTGCTTCCGGGAAGAACCGCTGTAATTCCTCGCCGAACTGCGCCACGACTGCATTCGGCACGACATACATCGGCTTGGTGCAGGCTCCTATGGACTTGAGGTACATTCCCGCCGCGCCCATCGCCGCCGTCTTTCCTGCGCCGACTTCGTGCGCCATCATGCAGGTTCCGGTTGCGGCAATTCGCGCGATAACGTTTTTCTGGTGAGGGCGCAGAGTAAGGTTCGGATTCATGCCGGGGATCGTGATATAATCGTCGTTGTAAGTCCTCGGCTTGATATTGTTGAACAGCGCATTGAAGCGGTCCTCGATGATCTGGATCCTGTCTTTATCCGCCATTACCCAGTCATGGAACGCCTGCTCGATTTTGTCCTGGCATTCACGCGCCAGAATGGTTTCCTTTGCGTTGAATACCCTTTCCGTTCTGCCGTCCGGAAGCTCCCGGTAATCATTCACGACTGCGCGTTTCTGGTTCAGCAGAAGCTCCGTCAGCTCGTATGCGTTGAGCCGTTTTGTGCCGAATGTTTCCGTGGAAAGAACGTCCGACATTCCGCTTGAATTGGTCACTTTCCATTGGTTCATCTCAGGCGAGTAATTTACGGTTATCTCCTTTGAATAGCCGTGCATATTCGGGCGGTGCCTCTGCCATTCCGGCGTCTGGAATGTTTCGTACACGAAGTCCTGGAACATCTCCGGCTCGATGTAGATAGTTCCCACGCGGAAACCGATATCTTCGATCCCTATTCTCGGCGGCTGATTGTCCAGAAGTGCGGCAGCGTTGCGCTCATAATCCGGGTCGGTTTTGGCGGCTTCCTGAGCCAGAGCCAGCTTAGTGCGGACGTGTCCGGAGAGGTATTCCTCTGCGGTTTCCCAGCCGGAATACCTGCCGCCGGTGTTCTTCGCCGGATTGCAGTAAATATGCTCTCCAAGCTCCGAAATTACCGCGTCCTTATCCTTTCCGCAGAGCTGAGAAATATATTCCAGGTCTACCGTCTGCTTCAGATTTATCGAGAGATGGAGCGCTTCAAGGGCGGTGTCAACGTGCGCCGGAACGCGGTCAACGTTTATCGTCCTCTCTGTAAAGATATCCGCTTTGGTAAACCGCTGTTTCCCGTCCGGGAGTTCCTCGACATTTTCAATCGAGGTCAGCCGCGGCGCGCGGATATCGTCTGCAAATGCGCTGATATTTGTGCGGCTGTTGAGGTGTCCGTATTTCTTTACAAAGCCGTCGTATGCGTTATTTAAGCGGCTTTGGAGCGCTTTCAGCTCATCGTCGGAACACCCTTTCTTCTGCGCGGCGGTCACTTCGTTCAGCCGGTCGAGTATGCCGCACATGGCTTTTATGCGCGGCTCCGAACTGCCCGTAAACGGCACTGCACTGCGGTTTTCCGCATAGTACAGCGAACCTCCGCTGACGTAATATGTGTACGGAGTTACGCCGTCCGGGATATCTCCGTATTCTTCTTTCGGTAATTCATCGTCTATGGTCGGCTCGGCGGAAAAATGTCCGTCAAGTCTGCCAATGGCTTCGGAAAGCCGTTCGGCGGTGTTACCGTCAGACTTTATCGTGCGTGTATTTCCGAATCTTCCGGACACGATTTCCGGAGTTCCAAGCACCATTTTGGGGTTCTGCCGGAAGTACCGATTTTCCTGAAATACGCTTGCTTCGCCGTAAACTCGCTCGGAGCGCACCCAATCCAGATTGCGGTCATTCTCATGCTCAAATTCTAGCTTCTGAAAGAAAAGAATATCCGTGACTGTCTGCGTTCCGGCTGTGCGGAATGCGTCCTCCGGGAGCCTTACGCCGCCAAGGAAATCCGCTTTTCGGGACAGATCACGGCGGAACGAATCATCGTACTTATCCATAGTTCCTGCGGAAGTGATAAGCGCCATTATTCCGCCGGGCTTCAGCTTGTCGATGGATTTTGCAAAGAAATAATCGTGGATAAGATATTCGTCATATTCCGGGTCGTAGGGCTTGAAATCCCCGAACGGCACGTTTCCGACAATTACATCGAATGTGCCGTTTTCGAACTTTGTACGCTCAAATCCACGGTTCTGTATTTTCGCTTCCGGGTAGAGTTCCTTGGCGATACGGGCGGTCAGGCTGTCGAGTTCAACGCCGTACAAACGGCTGTTCTCTGCCATTTCCGCCGGGAGATTCCCGAAGAAATTACCCGTTCCCATTGCCGGGTCGAGTATCTCGCCGCCGGTAAATCCCATGTTTCCGAGCGCCGTGTAAATGTTCTTTATGATGTACGGCTCGGTGTAAAATGCGGTGAGCGTGCTTTCACGGGCGGCGGAATATTCCTTGTCCGTAAGCAGGTCTTTTAGCTCTGCGTATTCGCGGCTCCAGTTCTCTTTGGAGCTGTCGAATGCGTCTGCAATGCCGCCCCAGCCGCTGTAATGGGCAAGTATGTCCTGCTCCTCGGCGGTTGCGTGACGATGTTCGGATTCGATTTGTTTCAGCGTTTTTATGGCTGTAACGTTGGCGGTGTATTTTGCTTTCGGACCGGTGGGGTATGCGAAATTGTCGGGGAATCGGTAGTTTTCCGGCGGTGGCGGTTTCTGGGTTATATGAGCGCGGTCTGTTGTTTCAATTTCGGGTGCGACACCGTGTCGCACTTCCGGTTCGTTTTCTTCGACTGCGACATCATGTTGCACCTCTGTCGGGTCAAAATACTGCCGTTCGCCGTCTATTGGCTTGATGTATACCGAAACATCGGCGCTTTCTGCGGACATATCAATATACTTGCTGATACGCTCCAGCGCTTCTGAAATATCTATCGGATTATCGAAATAATCCTCCTGCGAATCGTCATTGAATAGAACAGCGTCATTCTCCGGAGAGGCAAAGAAAGTTATGTGATTGACGGTTTCGCGGAAATTGTCTTTTCGCTCATGACCGTTATCGTCAATGCCGCCTTCATAAACATCTGAGCGCTCCTCGATCTCAATGTAATCGAGATTTGCAAAGTCGATATCCAAATCGTACTTTTCGATTCTGCCAGACAGCTTTATAGTTGCGTCTTTGTGTCGCACCTCAAGCCCCTTTTCCTCATCAGAAAGGGAAATCAAATCGTCAAAGGAAAGGAACTTGAGCGCAAGCTCGTTCATCTCGTCCAGGGAATTATACTGCTCCTCACGGGCGATATTGCCGCCGTATTCGGTCGTTATGCGGTACTGGACAAGGTCGGCGTAAACGCTGATCACCGCGTCGTTTTCCTCGTCTGTGGTGTATGCCAGGTCAACGTGCGACGGGTCCTCTATTTCAGCCGCACTGCCGAATTCCTGCTCGAAATAATCCTTGATATACGCGGCGGCGCGGTTCAGCGATTCGTCCGGAAGCTCGTCTGCCTGCGGTTCTTCCATTGTGAACTCATTATCGCCGAAAAGCGTAAACTGCTCGGCAGGCTGTTCCAGCGCGATAATTTCGGTTGGATTGTTGTAACTCAGCCTGCTGTGCTGTTCCTGATTATATAAATACCCGAAAACCTCCGATGTGATTTTGTCAACAGAATCGGACATCAGCGGTTCGCCGGAAGCGAAGAATTCTGTGATTTCCTCCTCCGGAAATCCAAGCGCCGGATTGTGCCCGGTGTGCGTGGAAATCTCGTTTATCAGCTCGGATACAGAATCCCGGCACATTGCACGGAACTGACCGTATCCGGAATCGACGGGGAGATTTCTACCTGCTGCCGCGGCTTCATTCCAGTCGTTGAACTTCCACGGAATATCTATCGAACTGCGGTCGATTTTCTGGTATGATTCCTTGACGTGCGGCTTCGTGCGGACGCATTCTGCCGCATAAACAGCGAACATATCGGCGTTCAGCCTGATCGGATAATCCAGACCGCAGGCGGCGATTTCCTTACGAATATAATCCAGACGGTCATTGTACAGACAGTGCGGATATTCGTAGTGAATCGCGAAACGCTGAGCGTCAAAAAGCGTCATTCGGCGGCGCAGTTCTATGTCTGATTCGGTGATGTACGTCCCGTTGTTTACCGCACTGCGGACGGCTTCGGCGACTTTCTTCCAGTTAAACCGAATGACCTGCTTATTGCTGAGAACCAGCTCAATTCCTTTACCGTCGTGATTGCTGAAGCTTACCGGGTCGTCATTCCGGGAACTGCCGCCGATTCCGTATTCATTTTTCAGGAATTTCGCGAGTTCGTCTTTGTTGGGGGAATTCTCGGAAACGTACTCGCTTATGCGGAATTTTCCGTTAGAAAAGCCGCTTCCGCGGATAATTTCATCTTCAAGGAGCTTCTGCGCGTAATCGCTGTCCGGGCTTATTTCCTCCGGAATATCCGTAAAAACAGAAATGGTATCTGATTCATCGTCAGATACCATTTCATCTAGTTCTTCGTCATCAGGCTCATCGAGATTTTCTGGATCTCCGACAGATTCGCTCGGCTCCGGACTTCCGCCGCCAGCCACGCTACGCTCGTCCGCAGTGATTCCCACGCGGCTTCCTGCGCCGCCATGTCTATCTCCGTCCGCTGGTTCACGCTCTCGGAGTAATCCAGGCTGAGGGAGGTTTTCGCCAGCAGGGAGCGCGCCGTGCTGTTCCGGGCCTTCTTCGCTTTCTTTCCGATCTCTTTCCATATCCGGAGGTACAGCCCGCTGATGTTCACCATATCCAGCGCTGTCGGGTCGAGTTCGTTCATCAGGTCCACCGCTTTGCGCTCCAGCGGAGTCATCTGCGCCCTGCCATAATTCGTGAATTTCGGGTGGAACAGTCCGTTCTGATCTTCCTCGAACGGGATATCGTAGATGTCTTCCGCATATTCCAGCTTCATAGCGCTCATATTCTTTCCTCCTTATAATTCCGTCTATCTCGCGCAGTACTGCCTGTGCGAGAGTCGTTGCGGCGTTGCCGATTTCGACTATCGAAAGGTCGGAATTTATCTTAGTTACGTCCGAGAAATCACTGTCGCCTGGAATGCCGCACCTTGTCATGCAAATAAACTCTGCGCTTGCCCGAATGAACGCCGCCGTTCTGGGGTCATTCGAGATGGTGTTATTTAATTTGCTGTTATAATTATATACTGTATCTATATTTTTGTCAAGGCTTTTCTGCAAATAATCTTCAAAAGAAACAGCATTTTCTGCGTTCTCGGAATTGAATTTACCGACGATCCCGTCAGCCATTCGCTCGGATAGCTTCCACTTGGAATTGTACGCTTTTCCGTAGGTCTGGCGCACATCGAAAAGGTACATGAGCTGTGTGTCCGTGCGGCTTCTGAATACCGCTGTGGAATGCTCTCCGCGCCTTATGTACCGCCCGATATTGTTCCACTGATCGATGGTTCCGCACATTTCCGCTTTCGGGTTCTGGAGCGTAAAGAGCATTGCCTCGCAGAAATTGAGCCTCCAGAAGCCGGAGGTCATTCTGAGCGTCTGCTCCCATACCTCCGGACTGCGGAGCTGGGGAATCCGGTGGTCGTATATCTGGGCGATTTCGTTGAATCTGCTCATGGGTACCTCCGTATAATGAAAAATGGAGCAATCTTCCGACTGCTCCATGGGTGTTATTTAATTGTGGCTTACAAATTAATGTGTCTGACCGATAAACGGGAATATATCATTCTTTATCAACCCATTCAAATTCAATGTAATCAACATTCGCTTCCAAAACTATATATCCTCTTGAAAACAACTTTATAATTATTGAGCAGTAACCTACGTAATGATAAAGATATTCTAACCTATTATCTGTAAGATTAACTATATCTTTATTATTAACTGCTTTATATTTTACACTCCTCCCGCGAAATCTCATATGTTGTTTGTACAAGCTGAAATCGTCGTTTTCTTCAAGATGATATTTTACCGTAAGTGTTTTAGCATTTGGTCTTAAATTCTTTATCGAATCATGATAAGATATATCTTCTTCAAACACAAAAATAATACTGTGGCTTTCAACAGAAATATCTCTGATGATGCAATCGTGGGGTATCGGTATTGTTGGAAGCTCCTTTTTATTGAGAAAATATATTTCTTTCATTTGAGTATTCACTCCAAATTCCGATTTATAGGGCTGACATAATTATCCTTCTATAAATAATATACCACACACCAAAAGAAAAATCAACCATCAATTTCAGAATTCCTAAGAGTAGTACTTCCTCACCGCCGCTGAAACAACCTCCGAAATCTCCTCCGCAGTTTTACCGCCGAGGTACTCCGAAATAACCTCAGCCGGAACAGCCACCATGACCGGTGGCTTCGGCTTGAGTATTTCCAAGATGACCTCCTCGGTAAGCGCACCAGCGCCGGAAAGTTCACGAATTTTCCCGGAAGTGAGCTTCATTTCGGGGTGCTGTTTCAGAACATCAAGAAGAACTGCCCGTTCCTTGATTCCGCACAGAATTTCCGCGTCAGCGATACTGACCGCACCGCTGTCCAGCATGAGCAGAAATTCCTGTTCCAGAGAGTTCAGCCGCCCGAATAATTCCGCCTGTTCCGATGTAATTCCGAGTTCCTTTTCAGCACGTTCGCCCAGTACCGCCGACACCCTTATCTTCTCCGAGAGAGTGAGCTCCGGAAAACGCTGACGGTTAGTTTCCACGATTATCCGCTTGGCGTATTCGTCCGTTGTGAGTTTTCCGTCGCCTATCCGGCAGGGAACTTTCACCCATAAAAGCTGTTCCGCGGCAGTCCGGCGGCGGTTTCCGGACAGTATCTCATACTCGCCGTTCCCGGCGGAGCGCACCAGAAGCGGCTCAGTTATGCCCATTCGCGCAATTGACGAGCTGAGTTCCGACAGGTCGCCGCCGTCCGTGAAAATCGGAGAACGCAGGGGAAGCAGCCTGTCCAGCTTGATGTTGTAGGATTTATCCTCCGGGAAGCACTTTGCGATAATTTCCTCAATTGATTCTGTTTCCGGAAATTCCGGTTCTTCTTCGATGGAAACTGCGGCGAATCCGTCGTCAGGCATTTCGGAAGGTTCATCGTCCTCAATGGGAATGTAGATAGCTTCCGGCTGGTATTCCGGTTCGGCTGGCTTCGGGGCAGGACGGATCTCCGTGCTTTCCTCGGATTCCCGTTGAGCCTGCGCGAATGCTTTCATCTTTTCAATGTTCATGCTGTCCTCCGGACCTTTATTTTTTGGAGCGTATCGCGGATTTAGCCCGCTGTTACGCAGATTTGGGGCGCATTTTACTGCGCCCCGGAGGTAATGTATATGAACCCTGTGGCAGGGAGGGTTGTATAGAAAAAGCGGAGATCTTTCGGTCTCCGCTTGGTTTTATTCGGTTGTGGAGGCAATCCTGTCAGCAAATAGCTCTTTCACTTCTTCAAGAGGGAGTTCTGAAAAATACGCTATCTTTTCTAAATCGTGAACACCATGGTTCCATATATTGTTTGCAAAATTAACAGATACTTTATGAACTGCTTCCTCAACTGCCTGGTTAACACGCTTTTCAATGTACTCGTCAAATGTCATACTCATCAGGCTGTCTTGCCTTCGAAAAGTTTCTTTACTTCGTCCAGAGGGAGCTTGCTCATTTTAGCGATTTTCTCCATATCACGAATACCATCGTTCCAAAGTTCAATTGCAAAGCTGATTGCAAGTTCATTTTGCGCTTGCTTTGCTCTCTTTTCGCCGTAATCTTCCACTAATTTACACATAGTATCAACACCCTCCTTGTCTTTCTTGAAATAACCTGCCCGGTCGGACAGTACCTTGTAGTGCATTTCGCGAGGATCTTTGCAGAAGAAATCCTGCATAAGCTCGCCCAGAGCCGTGCCGTTTCTAATCTCACCGTTCACATATATTATGTGCGAACCGTCCGTAAATATTGCGTGGTCAAGTTCGGAAATCGTGCGGTTGACCGTGTAAAGCGGCTTTCCGCCTTTAAGCACGTCATGCTCGGTAATGAAAATGATGTAGCTTTCCGGAAGTTCATCAAACTTATCGCCTGGATTGAGCAGATTTGCGTCAAGCAGACTGCTGTTGTATCTCGCGCGTCTGGGAGCCGCGCCGTCGTCACTGCGCTGAACCTCAACGTCGTACTGCTTACCATGCTCGTCAACTGCGTAGATATCCAGCCTTGCTGAACGTCCCTGCAAATTTTTCAGTTCGAACTGCGAAACCACTTTTACTACCGTCAGATCGTCCCGGTTCAGAATCACTCTGAGCAGAAGCTCCGCACACGCTTTATCTTCGAAAACCTTGCTCATGAATGTGTCGTCCATCAGCCGGAAGTTCTCGATGATGTTAAGTATCTCAGCCCGGTTTTCGGCGTTGATATCGCTGGTTTTTATCTCGTCCACAGGAATCACCGTCCCTTTCTTGAATTATAGCATATTTTCCGCGAAAAATCAAGCATTTGAGCCATCTGTTTTGCCCTCCGTGTACATTTTGTGCCATTCCTCGAGGATATCCCGACGCTGGAGGGTTATCTGCTTGGACGGCTTTTTCGCGGTCTGTTTTGGCGCTGCGGGAGCGCTGTTTTCAGCCGGTTCAGAGCGTTCTTCCGTAGAAGTCACTTTTTCGCCACAAAGCTCCGCTATGTCAGACTCTGAAAAGAATTTCAAGTCCGCAAGCGTGTTTGCCTGTTCTACTGTGAATTTCCTTTCAGAATCACGATTGAGATACGCCGCAATTTCCTCCTGACTGCTGTTCGGGAGCGCCGAAAACTGGCAGGTTGTCGCAAGCGTAAGTCTGCCGCTGTCGAGCATTTCCATGAGCTCCGGAACCAGCCGTGTGCAGGCAATGTAGCGCTGGATAGTGCGCTTAGCTTCGCCGTATTTCTCGGCTATATCCTTTGTTGCACGGCGGCTTCCGAGGGCTGTCAGAGCCTCCTGCTGTGCCTTGTATGCAAATGCGCGCTCGGACGGCAGAAGCTCGGTGCGCTGGCAGAGGTTTGTATCCGCCATGATGAGCTTCGCGCGGTTTTCGTCCACATTCTTGACAATGCTGGGAACCGACGTAAATCCAGCTCTGCGGCAGGCTTCAACGCGGTTGTGTCCGGCGATTATACGGTACTTTCCTCCTGTGGCGGGGGACACGATTATCCGCGACAGCAGTCCGTTTTCCTTGATGGATTCCACTAGCTCGTTCATTTTGAAGTCGCTGTACATCTTGAACGGCTGATTTTCCCACGGAACAAGCAGGTTTATCGGGATTTCTTTTTCGTCATTCTGGACTGTTGCTTCATCGCCGAGGAAGTCGTTCATATTCAGCTTTCCGGTATTGTTGGAAGCTCCGAGATTGAACCCCATTAAACTCCCTCCTTTTCGAGAATTTCGCTTACAAGCTTGCGGTACTGACCGCCTATCACGCTGTTTTTCTTGGATATCAGCGACTTTTGCTCAGCGGTGCTGTTTGCGGCTTCAATGCGTTTGCTGATGGTAGTTTCGTAAACCAGACTGCCGTAGCGCTCCTTTAAGGCGATATCCACTGCCTGAGCCATCTGGGTGTTGTCGGTCATGGTTTCAAGTATTCCACAAATTTTCAGGTCGTGGTTGATTTTTTCCTTGATGAGATTGAAAATGTCCTCGAACTGGACTATGCCGTTGAGCGCGAATTTCTGCACCTGAACCGGAATTATCACCTCGTCAGCCGCCGCCAGAGCGTTCATAACCAGTATTCCGAGCGAGGGCAGGCAGTCGATGAGGAGATAATCGTAATCCTCCGATATGCTGTCGCTGGAAATCGCCTTGTCAAGAATCTGTTCACGGCACATCGTCTGGGCTAGGAACATATCCGCAGTAGCCAGAGAAATATCTGCCGGGACATAGTCGATAGGCTCGCTTTTTGCGGTCAGAATGCACTCCGAGAGCTTCGCAGTTTCTTTCAGAACGTCAACTATGGTGCGCTTGCCCGTGAAGTCATAGCCGAGGTAATCGCTGAGATTTCCCTGTGGATCAAGGTCGATACAGAGGATTTTCTTGCCAAGTTCCGCAAGTCCTGCGGCGATATTTACTACGGTCGTTGTCTTGCCAACGCCGCCTTTCTGGTTTGCTATTGCTATAATCTTTGCCATAATTACCCCTCCTGCCAGTATTCTTTCATGTCGTGATTTACCCGGGACTGCCAGTAGCTGTTAAGCGTCAGCCGGGAATTGTACAGCGCCGTTATCAGGTAGCTTCGGATATTCCGGACGTCGCTGGTGTTGTTATCCATTGCTTCCAGAACGTACTCGATGTGGCTTCCGTTCAGCTTCAGGAACGTACTTTTAACCACATCACGCGGAACGTCCTCGCCGTTCACCCGTATCGTAGGTCTTGTGGAGCAGATCGCGTCCACCATAATGCTGATAAGCTCGTTGATGGTATCCGCTTTGCCTGGATTCTGCTCGATGAGAAATTCGTAATCCGTGTTGTCCCGGACTATCTGGGCATAAGCGGAGCGCTCCTCTTTTATCCTGGTGATATATTCCATCTCATCAGTCCCACCAGATTGATTGATAGGATTGATTATATCAGGATTATTTTCTTTAAGATTATTATCTTTAGATTTGTCCGCCGTTTGGGCGTAACATGGTCCGCCGTTTGGGCGTATCATGTTCTGCCGTTTCGGCGTTTCTTGTTCCGCCGTTTCGGCGTTCCTTGCTTCGCCGTTTGGGCGTTCCTTGTTCCGCCCTTTTGGCGTTTCTTGCTTCGCCCTTTCGGCGGAACAATGGAGTAATGCGGTCTGAGGGTGTGTTTCTTCCTTTTCAGGAGTGCTGTTTTCCTCGTCCGTGGTGGAATTCCGCTTGTATTTTTCTGCCGCAGAGGGTTTGACGGACCTCATTTTTTCCTCGCCCTCCGCAAGAATTTCGGCTAGGTGGACTATATCATCGATTATGTAGAAGCTGCGTTTTGCCGGCATTCCGCGCGGGGAACACTTGATAAGTCCGCGCTTCTCCAGAACCGTAATGCAGCGTTTCTGCTGTTTGTCAGACAGGGAAGTGCTTTCCTCTAAATCCGCGATGGTGGAGTAGAACCACCCGTCCGGGTCGAGCTTCCCTCTGTCGCTGTAATACTGCCATTTGGCTATGAGTGCGCTGTAAACCACGGTTTCCATAAGTCCGACCGCATGAGCCAGCGGACGGTTCAGTGATATCGTATTATCCGGATTCAACAGCTGGTAGATTGCATTCATGTTATTCCTCCAGTTTGTTTTATTCCTCGTTTTATAAAGCATAGAAGGGCGGTGAGGAATAGGACCGCCCGTTCAGAAGGCCTTTCCGTCTATGCTGTTAAAGCCTTTCGGCTGTTAACCTATATAAAAAAGCGCACAGATTTTCTCTATGCGCTCTTGTTGTCAATATTAATAACTCTTTTTGTGAAAACGCTAAAGAAATCGGATTTTCTGCCGATATATAATAAAGGTACACAAATTGAGCATATTATTTGAACTGTATATTGACGAAAGCGCGTTAGAAAGTGTGAAATGCACGTCATGTCGTCAAATTAAGTTGTCCATTTTCTGTCCATTATTTGTCCTTTATTCAGAACTAAAACGGGCTGAAAAAGATGTTTGAAAAAATAATACTATGTACGTTGGTACCGCATTGCTATGCGGTATGGGGGATTTTTACTGGCTGAGCTGTTCGATTCGTTGCCGAATTCAATTCCCCTCGGCTCCACCATGGTTACCCATAACCCATATTATGGGAATAGAGAAGGCGCTGTAAAATAACACACCCCCCAAGCCCGAGCAACCATCCTATGGAAGCTCGGGCTTGCTGATGCTGCAAAAAAGAAGAATGAACCGAAAAAAGCGTATAACAAACAAGCCGGCGGAGAAATGCCATGCACTAAATGTAATAAATATTGAATCAGGCAGCAGACCTGAGAGCCACTTTTTTCAGATG
>ERZ773157.2074-NODE-2074-length-16464-cov-3.279298_pt1 | contig 16464 bp, 14 predicted proteins | sample MGYA00511480_ERZ773157 | MGnify/ENA primary metagenome ERZ773157 (study PRJEB29015, sample SAMEA2737863) | human gut metagenome | biome: human gut; feature: human-associated habitat; material: faeces | place: China | collected 2012 ... | reverse complement strand
CTTTAAAGCATGCTCTTTTAGAATATACAACTGTTCCTCTAAACACTCTATTTTTATCAGTAATATCTCCATCTACTTTATATTTATATACTTCAGCACTTTCACCAGTAAGTGATGATTCATCAACACTTATTTCTCCATCAATTATATAACCATCCGCAGGAATCATATCACCTGGTTCTAAAAAAACAATATCATTTACAACTATATCATCTATTTTTTCTTCTACTATTTTTCCATTCCTTTTTACTTTACATTTTATTTTAGATGCATCTTCTTGCATTTTATTAAATGCCTTTTCTGAACCATATTCTGAAAGTGATGATATAAATGTTGCGACAAATATAGCAATCACTATTCCAAGAGTTTCAAATAAATCAAAGTCTTTAAATAAGAATACCAGTTTTATCGCAAGCGCTATTAGTAGTATTTTTATTATCAGTTGTAATAGAAGAGTTACTAGTAGTAGAACTAGAACCACCTGATAAGGTAAGAACTACAGAACCACTTACTAAGTCAGCTCTTTTATTAGCAGGATAACTTTGTGCAATAACATGTCCTGATGTTCCTTTGAATGTTACTTTAACACCATTTCTTGAAGCCCAAGCCTGAGCGGCAGATTGACTATCTCCAATAAAATTAGGTAAAAGGGTGTAAGTAGATGCTGTTTTATATGGTCCTGTACCAGTAACTGTTTTTTCATAAGGAGTATTAATAGAGAAAGAAAACTCTTTAATCATAGTAGGATTTTTCTTACCAAGATTAACTTTCATAGCATTAATAATATCTTTTCTGCTTTCCTTATTAGGGATATAGTCCCATAGAACTAATCTGCTTCGCTCATCATAAATCATTTGTCCAGTTCCTGATAAGAATAATTGTTCAATATTAATTAAATCAGCATCATCTTTTTGTAGAGCATTAGTAGTTATATCTTTAGCAATATCATAGAAAGATAATATTTGCTTAGTAGTAAAGTTAGTATCCAAGTTATTAGAAATAGTATCTAAAACTCCCATAACTTGACTAACACTAGACATATCTTTAACCTTATTAATAATACCTTGAATAACAATCTGTTGATTAAGACCACGGTCTAAATCTCCATTAGCAAGTTGTTTTCTGTTTCGGGCTAGAACTAGGGCTTGTTCCCCATTTAGATGTTGCATACCTTCTTTAATACAAACATGACCTTCACGATTAGAATCATCAGTACATAAGTCTTGTGGTACTTCAACATCAATACCTCCTAAAGTATTAACAAGAGATACCAGTCCACGGAAATTAATCTTTGCATAATAATCAATCTTAACATCAAAATAATTTTCAATAGTACTCATCATACAATCAGTTCCATAAGCAGCAGCATGAGTAATCTTATTTTCAGGGGTACCACTCCAACAAGCGATTGGTACATAACTATCTCTTGGAATAGAAAGCATTGTTGCATTTAAAGTCTTAGGATTAAAAGTAATTAATATTAATGAGTCCCCATTAGCTACTGTGTTTTTAGATAATCCTTCATCAGTAGAGTCAACGCCCATAAGTAGTATAGTAAATGGTTCACTTATACTCTTACCAGTAGAAGCAGTTTCTCTTTTACTAGTAGAACTCTTTAACATCTTTTTCTCTTTCGTATAAATAATCTTAGTATCTGTTGCTATATTTTGATAAGTTTCAATACTTTGAAATAAACTAGGGTAGTTAGTAGTAATAAACATCGCATCAATTTTACCATCATACAAGTCAGCAATCATAGCATTATAGTCATCATACTTCTTAATCTTATTATCATCATCTAACTTATTTTCTTTAATAATTATTCTTGGAATAAGATAACCATCAGGAGATGTCTTATCATTAAGTAAACCAATCTTAGCATCCTTAACATCATCAATCTTATTCATACTATTATTAGACATAGTAATTAAACTACTAGAATAAGTAACATAAGTCTTATTAACATTTTCTAACTTACCATATAAATACATTATAACTACTCCGATAAATAAACTTAGTAGTAAATAAAGTATCAAGAAGAAAGTAAGTAGTTTAGCTTTATTTTCCTTCTTCTTCCTCTTCTTTTTCATCTTTAAGAAAAATACTAAATCAATCAGTAGAAATACTCCAATAATCACATATCTAATAACTTCTTCTACTGGTCCTAATAAAAGTATTTCATAAATAGCAAAGAAGTTTGCAAGTATCGTAATTAAAGTAAGGATAAATAACCATAGACGATACTTTTTCTTTTTTTTCTTTTTTTCTTTTTTCTCATCTTTTTCCATAAACTTTTCCTCCACTTATACCTTATCATTATAGCTAATTTTTTTATATCTTTCAATCTTCCTAGTTAAATAACAGTAAAATCTAGTGTAAAGTATTAATTAATTAAGTCTAAATAAGACAAATATTGTCGATTTAATGATATAATTTAGATACTAGGGGAGGTGGCTTTTATGCCAAAGAAAACTTTGTTTGGTCTTATTACTTTAGCTATATTTTTTATGATGCCTAATGTATATGCCAAAGAATATATCGTTTTAAATACTCCAAAAGCTTTTAAAGATAGTCCATCTGGTTCAAGAATTACATCTATTGGTGATGGAGGAGTCTTACCAACTCTTAGTAAAGTAGTAGTAGTTGAAAAAACTAATAAGAGTGGTTATGGTTGTAGATCACCTTGGTATAAAGTAACTTATCAGGATGTAACTGGTTATATCTGTTCAAGTGATCAAGCAGTAATAGAAGAAAGTGATGTTAACTTAGAAGCTGACTTTGAAAAAGAAATGCTAGCAAAGGGGTTTAATGAAAGCTATTTATCAGCCCTTAAAAACCTACATGAAAAGCATCCTAACTGGATTTTTAATGCTCTTAAGACTAATCTGGATTATAATGAGGCGATAAGAAATGAAACAATTGGTGAGATATCATTAGTAAATGGAAGTGATGAGTCACTAAGAAAAAAAGATGATAATGGTAACTTTATTGAATCAGTTAAAGAAAAAGGCTGGTATCAAGCAAGTAGTAGTGCCGTAGGATATTATATGGATCCTAGAAACTTTTTAACGGATGAAGGAATCTTTATGTTTGAAAACTTACAATATAATAAAGCTATTCAAACAACTGATACCGTTAAGAGTATAATTTCTAATACCTTTATGGATAGTGATGAATATTTAAACTATTTCATGAAGGCTGCTGAAAAGTCAGGAGCAAGTCCTACTTATCTTGCTAGTAGAGTAAGACAAGAAAAAGGAGCTAGTGGTTCTACTGGTATAGATGGAGCAAAATTTACTTTTGCAAAAGATAGAGAATGTATAAATCGTTATCGTAATAGTGATAACTGGACTATCTTAAATAACTGTGGAACAGATACATCTTATAGCGGTATATATAATTTCTATAATATTGGAGCGTATGGAAGTTATCAAAGTCCAGTAATTAGAGGACTAATCTGGGCAAATGGTGGATATGACGCTAGTGTAACTAGTTATATGCGACCATGGAATAGTAAAGAAAGAGCTATTATTGGGGGAGCATTATATATTGTTAATGGTTATATAAGTGCTAACCAACATACTCTATATCTTCAAAAATTCAATGTAAGTCCTAATGCTTTAAACTCAACTTATACCCATCAATATATGTCTAATATAAAAGCACCTGCTAGTGAAGCTTTAACCATGTATAAAGGTTATAAGAATAATGACTTATTAGATAAAACTTATGAATTTTTAATACCAGTTTATGAAAATATGCCAGGAGTTAGTGAAACACCAAAGACTGATGATAATAAGAAAGAAGAAATTCCAGAAGTTCCTGTTATTGACGTAAATGAAGCAATTGTAGCTAGTGGTTATCACTTAACTAATAATTACCTATCAGGAATAGAAGTTAACACTTCCAAAACTAATCTAGAAAATAAACTTAAAACTATTTATACTGGATTAACTGTAACTAGTCTAAAAGATAAATATGGTAATAATAAAAATGATGCTTTAGCAACAGGAGATGTAGTTACAATTTCTAATTCTAAAGATACTAAAGAATATAAAGTAGTTATCTATGGAGATAATAATGGAGATGGTAATACTAGTATTATAGATTTATTAAGATGTCAAAAGTACTTACTAGGTAATAATAACTTAAGCGATGCTGAACTAATCGCTAGTGATGTTGATAAAGATGGTTTAATTACCGTAGTAGACCTTTTAAGAATTCAAAAAAGTTTATTAGGATATAGTAAAATAGAACAGAAATGAGATGATTTAAATGACTAAAAAGAAAATATTTATCTTCTTCCTTCTTTCCTTTTTCTTTTTTTGTGGTATAGATAATGTCTTTGCTGCTAGTATTAGTGTAGCAGGTACTACTAGTGAAGGAGTAGTAGGGGGAAATGTAACAGTTAATGTAACAGTTAATGAGCCATCAGGTCTTGGAGCTTGGGAGTTTAATGTGTCCTATGACAGTAGTATATTAACTCTTACTAGTGGTGAGACTCATGTAGTTGATTATGTTCAAAGCCCAGGACAGACTAGAAAGACTTATTCATATAAGTTTACAGTAAAAAAAGAAGGCAGTGCCAATGTAGGAATCGCTTCTTCTAACTTTGTTTCCTATGATGAAACGACAAGATCAGCTCCCAAAGACTCTACTACTATTAAATGTATTAAAAGAGAGACAATTGTAGCAAACTATAGTAAGAATAATAATCTAGCAAGTCTTGGCGTAAAAGATTATCAAATATCACCAAGTTTCAATAAAAATGAACTTAACTATACTTTAGAAGTAGAACATGATGTTGAGAAAATAACAATTGAAGGTAGTAGGGAAGATAGTAAAAGTAGTATTACTGGTCTAGGAGAAAAAGAAGTCCATGAAGGAGCTAATTCCTTTGATATTGTAGTAACCGCTGAAAATGGTTCTACTAAGACATATCACTTAACTGTAACGGTAAAAGAATTAGACCCTATTAATGTTAAAGTAGATAAAAAAGAAATGACTCTTATTCAAAAAGAAGAAGAACTAACAGGAAAAGTACCTAATCACTTTGAAAAGACTACTGTAAAAATAAATGATAAAGATGTTTTAGCCTATCAAAATAAAGTCTTGAAACTAACAATAGTCGCTCTAAAAGATAGCAAGGGAAATATTAATTTCTATGAATATAAAAATAATAACTATAAACTATATAAACAACTAACTAGTGGTAATATCTCTATTCATATCCTTGATACCAAAAATATACCTAAAGGATATAAACCTTATAAGTTAAAGATAGATAATAATGAGTATCAAGCCTATAAACTAAATAAGAGTGATTCATTTTTCTTAATTTATGGAGAAAATGTTGAAACTGGTAAAAAAAGTTTATATAATTATGATGAGGTAGAAAAAACTATTCAACGATATAATAAGGTAGAGGTTAAGAGTAGTAGTAACAGTAATGATAAATATCTTATTCTTGGACTACTAGGATTAGTTTTATTACTTCTTCTTATCTTACTAGGATTATTAAGTGGTAATAGAAAAGTTAAGAACAAGAAAAAAATAAAGAAAAGAATTGGAGACAAATATAATGGAGAAGAAAAGTTCTAAGAAAAAAGTATTATGGGGATTAGGAATACTTTTTATACTACTAGTTATTATTGTAATTATCTATTTTGTAATAGGTTATAAAAATGATCAGATAGAATCTAAAAAGAAGATAGATAGTGTTATAACAAGCTATAATAATTTTAAAACACATATAGATTCTTTTAATAAAGAACGTGATAACTTTTATCAAGTAGTAATGAAAGATATGTATTATGAAGATTTAAAGAATAATGATACTAAGTATAAAGAAATAATTAGTAATTATACTAAGACTATTGAACCACTAGAAGATGATTATAAAGAATTGAAAAATAAATGTGTTGATGTTTTATATCCTGATGTATCTGTTAATAATAAATGTGAAGCTTTTGTAATTGGTTATGAGAAAGCAATAAATTCTTATGTTAGTGATATTAAGAAATATAATGAAAATATTAAAGATTATAATGATGTCTTAGAAGAAAATGATACTAAGATAGAAGAAGTTAAATTAACTACTAATTATATAGATGTTGATGGTGATAGAAAATATCTAGGAAAGAATTAAAGGTGAGTTATGGAAGATTTAGAGAAAACAGTAGTAATGCCAAGTCTTAGAAAAGAACTTGATAAGAAGAATAAGAAGCCTAAAAAGGGAAAGATTAAAACTATTCTTAGTAGTTTAATAATTATAGGTAGTAGTTTAGGTTTATTTCTTTTCTATGGACCTTTTAATTTCTTTCGTGACTTTTGGATAACTTCAGCGATGACTACCATGACTCATCAGTATTTAGCTACTTGGTTTTATAATGATGATGTGATTAATAAAGTCTTATCTAAAAACCATATGGTAGAAGTTAATGATACTACTAATCCTGATTTAGTTAATATTAGTGATTATAATAAGAATCAAACTATTTATAAAAATGAATATGAAAAAGAAATACTAGAACATGAGGATGGTGCTTTATATAAAGTAATTGATATTAAAGGGACATCTTATCAAGGATATTTAGTAGCAGTTTATGACCCATCTAGAGTATCTATTGCCACAACTAAATATTTAGGTAAAAGAGGAGAAGCTATTACAACAGTTGCAAAAAGAGAAAATGCTATTATTGCTATGAATGCTGGGGGATTTTATGATCCTGATTGGAATAGTAATGGAGCTCAACCACATGGTACAGTTATTTCTAATGGAGTAGTAGTAAGTGACTTTGATGATGCTAATATGAGTGGTGGTTTCGTTGGCTTTAATAAAGAAAATAAACTAGTACTTGGTAAATTCACTAAGGAACAAGCTGTTAGTATGGGAATTCGTGATGCAGTTGAATTTGGACCATTTCTAATTGTTAATGGTAAGAGTAGTTTCATTAAAGGTAATGGTGGCTGGGGAATAGCCCCTCGTACTGCTATTGGCCAAAGAAGTGATGGAATTGTTCTATTCCTAGTAATTAATGGTCGTCTTGCTACTAGTATTGGAGCAGATATGGGGGACCTAACTGAAATTATGGAGAACTATGGAGCTGTAAATGCTGCTAATATGGACGGAGGTAGTTCATCAGAATTAGTTATTAACAATAAGATTATAAATCATCCAGTAGCAGCAGGTACTAACGGATTAAGAGATATGCCTACTTTCTGGGTAGTTAAATAAGCACTTAGGTGCTTTTTACTTTGAAAAAAATATATTCACTTCACATAGAAATAGAGATGTTGCAGATATTTTTATATATTTATAACTGAAAAAACTTAAAGGAGCAAGTGAAAAATTTGGAGAATGGTTAAATCTGATGTCATAGATGAAATTAGTAAATATGAATAAAAATTAGTCTTATATAGTTGGCCAAAACTACCAAGAACGGTCTAATGCATATAGAGGTGAAAATATGGAATTTATGACTACTAAAGACGCTGTAAAAAAATGGAATATAAGTGAAAGAAGAATCAGACAACTATTACAAGATGGTCGAATTGAGGGCGCTGTTAAGAGTGGTAATAGTTGGAATATTCCTATTGATGCTACAAAACCAGCGGATAAACGAGTTATTAAAGCTGATAACTTAGATTTTATTATTGATTTAGAAGACAACTATTTTAATGAGATGGATAAGTTAAAAAAGAACTTGATAGTAAAAGACCAATCCCTAAGGAGACTTTAAGATCCTTAGAATAATCTATTAATCTTGAATGGACATATAATAGTAATGGTATAGAGGGGAACACTTTGACACTTAGAGAAACAGAAGTTGTATTAGAAGGAATTACAGTTGGGGGAAAATCAATAAGGTAACATTTAGAAGCTATAAATCATGAAAAGGCTATTTTATATTTAAATGATTTAGTGAAAGAAAATAACCCTATTACTGAGCGAAACATCAAAAGTATTCATCAATTAGTTTTAAAAGACATCGATAATGAAAATGCAGGAAGATATAGAAGAGAAAATGTTACTATAAAAGGTGCTACCCATATTTTTCCAGATTATTTGAAAGTTCCAGAGTTAATGGAAAAACTAATTTTAAATTATGAAAATTGGAATGATTTTCATCCGATTATCAAGGCAGCTTTATTACATGGTGAATTAGTTAAGATTCATCCATTTATAGATGGTAATGGCAGAACCTCAAGGCTACTTATGAATTTAGATCTAATGAATCATGGATATAATCCGTTAATAATAAAAAAAGAAGATAGATTAGAATATTAGATAAGGCACATACAACTGGTAATTAAACAGATTTTGTTAAATTAATAACAAAGTTAGAAATAGTAATGTTAAGAAAATATTTAGAATTATTATGGGAATATATGACTTTCTATTAGATGAAGACAGTCTTTTGAAAAATTGACAATATTCTTTTGACAAAAAGCTATTTCTATAGTATAGTATGTACAGTTACCTGTTCTCGTATTAAGCAGTTCTTCCTACTACTTTTTATTAGAATATGGTGGATTTATTAAAGAAAGGAAGTGTTAGTAATGGCTTTAACAAAGATGGAAAAACAACAAATCATCAAAGAATTTGCAAGAGATGAAAAAGATACTGGTTCAACTGAAGTACAAATCGCTATTTTAACAAAAGAAATAGAAAAGTTAACAGCTCATTTAAAAGAACATAAACATGATTATCATTCAAATCGTGGTCTTTTAATGAAAGTTGGACAACGTCGTAGTCTACTTAAGTATTTAGCTAAGACTGATGTAGCAAAGTATCGTGAAGTTGTTAAAAAATTAGGACTTAGAAAGTAACACTAAATACTAGTGTTTCTTTTTCTATAGATAGAAAAGAGGTATGTATGAAAAAAGTATTTGAACTTGATTTTCATGGTAGAAAAATTGTAGTAGAACAAGGAGAACTTGCCAAACAAGCAACTGGTTCTGTTTTAGTTCGTTATAATGATACAGTAATACTTACAGCAGTAGTAGTAGGAAAAACAGCTAACTTATTAAGTGACTTTTTCCCATTAACAGTTAACTATCAAGAAAAACTTTATTCAGTAGGAAAGATTCCTGGAGGCTTTATTAAAAGAGAAGGAAGACCAACTGATGCGGCAACTCTTGCTGCTAGAATGATTGATAGACCAATACGTCCTTTGTTTAAGGAAGATTTTAAACATGAAGTACAAATCATTAATACAGTATTATCAGTAGATCAAGATTGTTCACCAGAACTTGCTGCTATGTTTGGATCAAGTCTTGCTACTATGTTAACAGGAGCTCCTTTTTTAGGACCAGTAGCAGGAGTGAAGATTGGTTATATAAATGATCAGTTTGTAGTTAATCCAACTCAAGAAGAATTGGCAAATAGCAAATTAGACCTTACAGTAGCTGGTACAATTGATGCTATTACAATGGTAGAAGCTGGTAGTAAAGAGCTGGATGAAGATACTATGCTAGATGCTTTAATGTTAGCTCATGAAGAGATAAAGAAACTTTGTAAATTCCAATTAGATATTTTAAGTAATTATGATATTAAAGAAATGGAATATGAAAAAATAGAAATAGAAGATGAGTTAAGAAGTGAAGTAGAAAGTCTTTGTTCTAAAGATATAGATGAAGCTTTAAGAATAAAAGCTAAACAAGAAAGATATCAAAGATTAGATGAGATTAAAGAGAATATTTTAACTAAATATAAGGAAGAAAATAAAGAAGCGGAAGATATTGATATCTTATTATATAAAGTAAGTAAAATAATTAGTGATACAGAATATAACTTATTTAGAAAGATAATAGTTAAAGAAAAGTTAAGAAGTGATGGAAGAGGTTTTGATGAGATAAGACCCCTTAGTGCATCCATTGATTTATTACCAAGAACACATGGGTCTGCTTTATTTACTAGAGGAGAAACACAAAGTTTATCAGTAACTACTCTAGGAGCTTTAGGAGAACATCAAATCTTAGATGGCCTATCTTTAGAAGATGAAAAAAGATTTATGTTACACTATAACTTTCCACAGTTTTCAGTAGGAGAGACTGGAAGATATGGAGCACCAGGTAGACGTGAGATTGGTCATGGAGCACTAGGTGAGAGAGCATTATTACAAGTTATTCCTAGTGAAGAAGAATTTCCTTATACAATAAGAGTAGTATCAGAAATACTAGAAAGTAATGGAAGTAGTTCACAAGCATCTATTTGTGCAGGATGCATGAGTTTAATGGCAGCAGGTGTTCCTATTAAAGCACCAGTTGCAGGTATTGCTATGGGATTAATCACTCATGATGATGATTATATTATTTTAACAGATATTGCTGGTATGGAAGACCATTTAGGTGATATGGACTTTAAAGTAGCAGGAACCGAAGAAGGTATTTGTGCTTTACAAATGGATATCAAGATTAAAGGTGTTACCAAAGATATTTTAAAACAAGCCCTAGCTCAAGCTAAAAAAGCAAGACATCAAATTTTAGGTGTTATAACAGATACTATTAAAGAACCAAGAAAAGAAGTTTCTAAATATGCACCTAAAACAGAAGTATTTTATATCTCACCTAATAAGATAAGAGACGTTATCGGTAAGGGTGGAGAAATGATTACGAAGATTATTTGTGAAGCAAGTAATGTTAATGATGTAAATAGTATTGGAGCAGTTAAAGTAGACTTAGAAGATGATGGTAGAGTAATTATTTATCATACTGATAAAGATGTTATTGATAAAACTAAAGAGATGATTGTAAATGTTGCTCGTGAAGTTGAACAAGGAAAGATTTACTCTGTTAAAGTACTAAAGGTCGAAGAATTTGGTTGTGTTATTGAATTATGGCCAGGTTGTGAAGGATTTGTTCACATCTCTCAATTAGATATAACTCGTGTCAATAAGTGTGAAGATGTAGTAAGTGTTGGAGATACTATTTTAGTAAAAGCTTTAGGACTAGATAAGAGAGGAAAACAAAGTTTCTCACGCAAAGAAGCAATGAAAGAGATGAAACAGTCTAAATAAATGACTGCTTTTTTCTTTTAAAAAGTACTAGTATAAATTAAAAAAATTTGCTATACTTTAACTAGATTAAAAAGATAGGTGATTAAAGTGGCGGAATTTAAATATAGAAAAAAGAGAAAAGAATTTAAAGAGCAAGCTAGAGTAAGAAATAATGATTACCGGGAAATAGCACTTACTAAAATGGGCAAAAGGCAACTAACCCTAACCTTAGTATCTATTTTAGCAGTTACTTTAATTTCAATTGGTAGCACATTTGCCATGTTTACAGTATCATCAAAGTCTGCTGAATATAATGTGGTTAAATCAGGAACTTTAAATATCAGTTTTGATGCTGACTCATCATCTACTATCGGATTAAATGGAGCGTTACCAACATCAGATAGTGATGGACTTGCTCAAACAGGTAATACATTTACAATTACTAATACGGGAAGTCTAACAGCAGAGTATACTGTATCACTTCAAGATGATAAAGATATGATTACCCAAGATAACTGTAGCGATAAACAGCTAGATAAAGGTTTTATAAAATATAATATAGATGGTACTAATATAAAATTATTAAGTGATTCAATAGATTCAACAATAATATCTGGAAGTTTAAAAGCAGGAGAATCTAAGACTTTTACCTTAAAACTATGGATAAAAGAAGATGCTACTAATGAAGCCTTAGGAAAACATTATCATGGAAAAATAGTAGTGGATGCTATTCAAGAGGGAGTATCAGCAGCTGATAAATTAGTTATAAATGCAAATCCAGAAAGTCTTGAATATGTGACATCTACAGATAGTCAAAAAAAGCAAATGTGGACTTTTTCACATGAGGCTACAGACCAAACAGAAGCATTGACCGATTATCGCTACATTGGTGCAACTCCTAATAACTATGTGAAATTTAATGATGAACTTTGGAGAATTATTGGAGTATTTAATGTTGATGATGGAACAGGCAAGATAGAAAAAAGATTGAAAATAATAAGAACCGAATCAATAGGGGAGTTTTCTTTTGAATATAGACGTGTTACGGATGCTAAACAAACAAGTAACTCTTGGAATGATAAATATTTTGGTAATGCACTTAACTATTTATTAAACGATAATGGTGCTTATTATAATAGAACGACTGGAAAAGCTTATAAAGGTTATGCCTTGATTGATGTTGATTTTACTTCGATTGGCTTAACAGAAAAATCAAGAAATATGATAGGAAATGCTGTATGGTACTTGGGTGGTGTTAATTCTACTGAGTACAATAGTATGGTAATGAAAGATTATTATAAGTTCGAGAGAAGTAGTAATGTACCATCGGATGGTAATATTTCTTGGACAGGTAAAGTAGGATTGATGTATCCGAGTGATCATATATTTGCTTGTGGCTCTGGTGGGGGAGCAACAAGAAAATATTGCTTAGATGGTGTAGCAAGTACTTGGAGAAATTATCAGTGCGGTACTAATAGTCAGAACTGGTTAGGATTAGCTATTTCGGCAAATAAAAAATACTATACTATTACCCCATTAATAGATAATTCTAATCCTCCTAAAATTCTTATACTTACGAGCTTTCCAAATTATACAATTTCTTCTTCTCCAACTCTATCTGACAGTTCTTCTATTGGAACTTTTCCTACTGTGTATCTTAAATCTGATGTAAAAATAGTTTCAGGTGTTGGTTCTAATTCTGATCCATACATCTTAGAGTGAGTTGGATTGATTGAAAGTAAGTAATTACTGTTTTGATAATTAAAATAGGGTCATAATAGGTAACTATTATTATGACTCTTTTTAATTTTGTCTATGACTTTTCAGTAGTATTTTTTGTTTAAAATATATATAATAAACATATGAAATAATTTACAAAATTAATAGTATTTATGGTATAGTAGTTACAGTTGAGGTGTTGTTAATTATGAAATGTGTTATTACGTCATATGATCATTTTGGTAGAGGAATTACTCATATAGATGGTAAGATTACTTTTGTTAAAGGAGTAAGAGTAGGAGATAGTGTAGATATAGATATTATTAAAGATAAGAAGAAATATTCTATTGGAAAAGTTAAAGACCCTAAGAGTTATCCTAGTATCTTTTGTCCTTAGTATTACTCTTGTGGAGGATGTCATCTAGAACAACTTGATTATAGTGAACAATTAGAGTTTAAGAAAGAGAAAGCTTTAAATATCTTAAATAGATATGCTGGTATTAATTTAGATAAAATAAATATTATAAGTAGTTTAGATAAGTATTATCGTAATAAAGTAGTATTTCATATAGAAGAAGATAAAATAGGTTATTATGAAGAGGAGAGCAATAAACTACTTGATATAGATAAGTGTTACTTGGTAAATGATAATATAAATAAGATATATTTAACTATTAAAGAGTTTATTAAAACTAATAAAGAATTAAAAGAGGTTATGATTAGATCTTTTGATAATAATAGTATGATAGCATTTACTGGTAATTGTGATATAGAAAGATTAGATTACTTTAAAGATAAAGTAGATTCTTGCTACTTAAATGATAGATTAGTATTTGGTTCTGATAAGATTAAGACTAAAATATTTGATTTAGATTTTTATGTAGGACGTGATGCTTTCTTTCAAGTTAATTCTAGGGGATTAGAAACTATTTATAAAGAGGTTATTGATATAGTTAAGAGTAAAGATATTAATACTATTCTAGATTTATATTGTGGAACTGGTACTATCTCTTTACTAGTATCACGTTATGTTAGAAAAGTATATGGTGTAGAGATAGTAAAAGAAGGAATAGTTGATGCTAACTATAATAAGAAAATAAATAATATAGATAATGTAGAATTCTTTTGCATGGATGCCAAGGATTTCTTAGAAAAGTATAATAAAGAGATAGATATGATAATAGTAGATCCTCCAAGAAGTGGATTATCAAATAGTGCTAGAAGATTATTACTTGATAAGAAATGTAATAATATTATTTATATATCTTGTGATTTAATGAGTTTTGCTAGAGATATAAAAGAATTAAGTAGGGAATATGAAATAGAAAGTATTAAACTAGTGGATGAGTTTCCTAATACTTATCATGTGGAAACTATAGCTTTCTTAACACATCAATAATTCTTACCTTATATTTTCTCATTGAATATTTTTTTAGTTAATATTAATTTTATAATGTTTCAGCCAGAAAACCCATGGTCTTTAGACCGTGTGATGAATGGCATCAAGTAGCGTTGTGGATATGAATATCCTATACAGTAGAGGCGAAGTGGACACGCCTATAAGAATAAGGATTGCCTAACTTGTTAGGTGGAAACTTAAATATCAAACTTCTTAAATAGAGCCGTTAGGCTCTTAGAAGCCTATTACCTTTAGGTGATGGGTAGTTCACAGATGAATTATTAAAAAGAGTAGATTATCTTATAAGTAACAAATGAAAAGGCGAACTAGAAAATGAATGAGGTTATAAAAGAAGAAAAAATAGAAAACATGATATATGAAATAAGAGGTAGACAAGTGATGCTTGATTCTGATTTAGCTAGATTATATGAATGTAAGAATGGTACTAAAGAGGTTAATCAAGCAGTAAAAAATAATATAGATAAATTCCCAATGAGATATAGTTTTCAATTGACTAATGAGGAAAGTAGAAACTTGAGGTCAAAAATTTTGACCTCAAGTTTAAATAATGGTTATGGTGGAAGAAGATATAATCTTAGAGCTTTTACTGAACAGGGAGTATATATGCTTGCAACAATATTAAAAGGTAAGAAAGCAACTAATATGACATTATATATTATGGATGCCTTTGGATGCCTTTATAACTGAACTGTTAAAAAGAGTAGACTATCTTATAAGCTAAAATAAGTAAAAAAAACATATTAATAACTTTTTAGAGAAATATGTTTTTCAATTGCTAATGATTAATTTGCAAAAATTTGCGGTCCCAAGTTGGGACCACAAAAATAAAGTAAGGTACTACCATATGTTATAATGTAATTATGTTTTATGTTAATAAAAAATATTTAGGAAAAAATAGTAAAGTGTAGTAAAATAAATATGAGTAGGGTGATTAAAATTAGATGTAAATGGTGTAACTTAGATAATTCCTTGTATGTTAAGTATCATGATGAAGAGTGGTGTCAGCTTAATCTTGATGATAACTACTTGTTTGAAATGTTATTATTAGAATCATTTCAAGCAGGGCTTTCTTGGGAGTGTGTTTTAAATAAAAGAGAAGAATTTAGAAAAGCTTATGATAACTTTAATCTAGAAAAAATTTGTAATTACAGTGATGATAAGATTACTGAATTAATAAATAATAAAAAAATTATTAGAAATAAATTAAAGATTAAAGCTAGTATTAATAATGCTAAAATATTTAAAAGTATTAGGAAAGAGTATGGTAGCTTTCGAAACTATTTGAAAACTTTTACTAATGAAGAAATAATTTATGAGATAGATAAGACAACTAATTTATTATCTGATAGTATTTCTAAAGATTTAAAAAAAAGAGGGATGAAGTTTGTAGGAAGTGTCATTATCTATTCTTATTTACAAGCAATAGGTATTATCTATTCTCATGATAAAGAGTGTTTCCTATATAAAAAGAAGTAAAGAGGTATATATGAGAAGTAAATATTTAAAATATCTAAATGAAGATATTAAGTTTGATAAAGAAACAATGATAGGTATTTTTTGTTTATTAGTTGTAATAACTGGTATTTTTGGGTTCCTTTATGAGTTTATTTTTTATTATTTTAATGGCGGTATGAAAACATTTTATTGGCGAGGAGGTAACTTTCTACCTTGGATTAATATTTATGCTACAGGATCAATTATGATTTATTTATTAACTTATAAAGATAGAAAGAAGCCATTAAAAGTATTTCTGGTTAGTGTTATAACAACTGGTATACTTGAATATTTTTCAGGTCTTGGAATGGATAAAATAGCAGGGAAAAGATGTTGGGATTATAGTCGAGAAATACTTGGTGCTTTAAATATAAATGGTTATGTTTGTTTAAGAAGTGTGTTAGTGTTTGGTGTTTTCTCTCTATTACTAATATATATAGTATTGCCACTTATCTTTTATATAGCAAAAAAATCTAACAAAAAAGTATTTGTTACTACTAGTATTATTTTGTGCTCTATAATTATGATAGATGAATTCTATAACTTATTAATAGCAAGAATCTTTCATTTACCAAGGGCATATAATGTTTATTCAAAGCTGGGTCTTCCTTATGTTAAATTTTAAAAGAGAATGGAATGTTATATTTGATTCTCTTTTGGTTTAATAGAAAAAAATTAAAATAGTTGTTGACGAACAAATGTTTATATAATATTATATAAGTGTATTTACTTTTGCAAATAATTATCTATTATTCTTAGTTTCGTGCAAAATAATATAAATATTATTTTTAGTTTCGTGTAAAAAAGTATTGAATATTAAAAATAATAATA
>ERZ773157.2058-NODE-2058-length-16600-cov-27.912965_pt1 | contig 16600 bp, 18 predicted proteins | sample MGYA00511480_ERZ773157 | MGnify/ENA primary metagenome ERZ773157 (study PRJEB29015, sample SAMEA2737863) | human gut metagenome | biome: human gut; feature: human-associated habitat; material: faeces | place: China | collected 2012 ... | reverse complement strand
CTAGGGCGGATTCGGGACTTTCACCCGTTAGAAACGTGCGCCGCTAGGCGCACAACTAAAAAGAGGACTCTTAGAAAATATCTAAAAGTCCTCAAAACCGCTTATTTACTATCTTTTAATTAAAACTTGCCTTCATCAGCAGCCTGCTGTACAGAAACAGCAAGTTGCTTATTTACTGGTATTTAGCATAATATTGTTAGTTACGTGCTAATTACATATCTGTTTTTCTACTACCTAATAGTGTTCCAACAATATAAATATTATAAATCATTTTTATGTGTATAGTGTGTATTTTTATTATGATATGAAAAGAGTTTCTTCCTTATTATATATGTCAGACTTTTTCAATGTTATGTACATCTATTGCACTTGTTACAGTATTGCCAATACCGATAACTGCTCTGTCTCCATTAACCTGGATAACATCATATTCATCATAATAAAGATTAAATGCTCTATCTGTATCATAATCAACATTAAGAAGCACTCTTACCTTATCACCGGCTTTTATATCAGATATGTCAGTTTCAGATTCTTCATTGCTTTCACCATCTGAACTGTCGCCTGCTGATACAATACATCCATCATTAACCCAACCTGTTCCGTCATTAATAAGATATGGATTGGAAGTCCAGGGAATAACCCTTGTTATCGTTCCACCTGTGAATCCGCTTGATGGTGTAAGTGCATCTTCTGATGTAGATGAGGCATATATTGCATTATATTCAACATAATCTCCTATCTCATGCAGCTGCTCTGTAGTCTCATCAGCACCGGCATTATTATCTTCATCCGCATTATCATTATCTTCAACATCATCATTCCTGTGATCATACTCATTGGCTTTTGTAAGTCTGTCGAAAACTTCATCATACATTATGTCAAAATCTACCCTTGTACCATCATTAAGATAATAGTCGCTGCTTTCCTGAGACATTGCAAACCTGTCTTCACATATCTCACCATCATCATTCCAATGCGCTTCCCAGATAAGAGCGCCATGCTCTATAAGCTCATCTACGTTCATATAATCGTCGAGCCAGCTATGACTTGCGTAGATACCTTTTGCTGTTATGTCACATAATGCATCAAGCCATGTAATTGCAAGCTCCTGTGTATAATGATAATCAATGCCATGTTCTGCCTTATATCCGTCTGCATCCTCTATGTCGAGATATAATCCCATTGTTGGATTGCATTTGTTATACCACTCTCTGATGTGCGCAGCTTCGCTCAGTGACTCATCATTATTGCTGGCATACTGATAAATATATAATCCATACGGAATACCTCTCTTCTCGCATTCATCGATATATGTCTGTGCCATAGAATCACACTGGCTGCACTCGCTGTCATCCTCGCTTAAGTCACTACCATATGCACAGCGAATTATAACAAAATCAAAATTCTCCTTAATATAATCAAAATCAAGTTCTGCCTGGTGTCTGCTTATGTCTATTCCTCTTTTCATAATCTTATTCCTCACTTTCTTTTTATATATTTCCGCTATGTGCGCATAAAAATAGCACACATAGCGATTACTACACGTGCTTATTAGTTAATATATGTTTTATTGTTACTTATTTCCGGTGTTGCCTTATCCTCTACAAGCTCATCATCATCTGGAAGCTCATCAGTATACTTGCTAAGGAACATTTTAACATATAGCCACAATTTTTTAACAGGTAATCCACATAGTGCCATATTCTTTAATATGCTCACAGTTTCATATGCTATATAGAGCAATGCAATAAATCCTGAGATTCCGATACTATTTCCGATATGCTGTCTTATTTCCTCCGGTAGGAATCCAATCATATTAAAACCTGTTATGTAATCTACAATTACAAGTAGCATTATTGATATAACCATTGCACACTTTCTTATTGCGCCATCGATGCCAAAGCAGCTGTTAAACTTGTGTTCTTTAACTGCTCTTAATACTCCAAATATCGTATCAATAATTACTGCTATAATAACTAATTGTATCAACTTATTGTGTGCGGCTGCTACGTATATTCCTCTCATTGTCATCATAATTACTTATCCTCCTATAAACTTTACTGTATCTTTTCTTCACTTATCATAAACGATAAGACTGTCATATCAGCTGCACTCAATGCATCATATCTTGAATCTTCAAGCTTATCAAACTCTGATATATTGATTTTGCTGATATCTTTTAACACATCTGTCTTGGTATTCATAAACTCATTGTACTCATTAGCGAAAGCTGGCTGGATTTCTTCTGATATATGGTATTCACCATTATTTATAACAGCTTTTCCAGTTTCATCTTTATCAGCATACATTTCTATAAGCTTTATTCGATTGCTCTCGATAATCTTATTCTCTTGCTCAATTCCAGCCATATTCTTAGATATAGCATAAGATATCTTAAATGGCAGCTTTTTTATTGATATGCTGCGTAATTTGTCATATAGCTCACTAATATCTTTAAATGTAAGATTCATTCTGCTCCTCCTTTACTTTACAAGTGATAACGCCTGTATGTAGAACTCGGATATTTCCGCATCACATGTCTTCTTGTTCGCAATGTATAAATCCTTATTCTGGATTGTGAAGCTCACGTGTGGCTCAGCACCTGAATCGGACACATCTGCTGACAGGTATACCACTGGCACTCTCTCCTTATGAGTTGTAGTACTTCCTTCGTCGTAATCTGCTACATCCTGCTCTACATAGCTGTATCCTGACATTGAAATTGTTTTTGTTAAATCTAACATAATTTGTTCCTCCTTAAATTTAAAATATTATAACTTTGCAGCTATCCAGTTGCTTAATTCAACCCATCCACCTCCTGACCAAATATAATAATAATCATAGCAATAACAGCTACCTGTGCTTATATGCATGTCGCCATGCTGTATATAAACTGTTCCATCAAAGAAACCATTTGACCACGCATGACTACTTGTGCCTAACATTATTGAGCCACCTCCATCAGGTCCAAAATGCCATCCGTGTTTTACTGTTGAACCGTTATAATCAACGCCCAATCTCACATAATATGTAGTTTCTGGTGAAGCATATAATCTTAAATCCTGGTTTGTTGCTTCTAATCTTGCTCCTGTTGCCGCATTACTTCCGTAAGATTGTGGACCTATTTTCAATACTGCTGAAGCGACAATTGTTTCTGCTCTAACGCCAAACGTTGTTGATATACCATTGGGATCAATCGTAGTGTTCGCTTCTATACCTCCACCTGAGAAAGACATTGTTAATTTCATAGGTGTTAATTTGAATGAATATCTAGTAGTGTCTAAAGTAATTCCATTCGGTGCAAGTTTAATAGCAGCATCCTGATACGATAATTCAATCTTATTTTCTTCTTTACTCGAAGTGGTTATATTAATACTACCGCCTGTAATTTTTGCATTAGTGCAATTTAAATTAGAACATGTTATTGTTCCATCTGCAGCTATCTTCGTATATGTGGAATCCAGCGTAAAACGATTGGACTTAAGGCTAATGGTATCTGCAGATGCATTTAACATGGCAACAACTTTGTTGTTATCTGTTTTATTAAGTTTAAGTTCCAGTGAAGCAGACGTTGCCTTTGTCTGTTTGTCAAAATCAGTCTGGCTTACTTTCATGCTTATAGAATCTTTAACCTGCTTGATTGTGGAATCTATTGTAGTTTTAGTATAATAATTGCTGAATTTACCATCTACAGTTGACACCTGCCCATTCGTAGCAAATGAGGAATTGATTGCGCTGTATAACTCCGATGAGCTATTCTTGAAATCACGTTTCATCTGCTCAGTTGTAGTGTAGTTATCGAACTTAGTGTCAATATCTTCAGGAGCTGGTGACCAGTCTGTGGCTTTGTTGCCTTTTTCAATCTTTAGATTCTTAAACTGATACCATACACCAGTGCCACTGTTCATTGCTGTGAGGTACAACAGCTGTCCTGTCGAACTAGGAAGTGTTGTGACTGTTTTAATTATCCATATCAACTTATTCCACTGATTAGCTTTAATTTGTCTATTTACAGCAGTACTACTACCCATGAGATTATCAGTACCATTACCTTGAAGCAAATCTATGTTCATCACAGTATTCACATTTGACTTAACATCAAATGATACTGTATATACCGTATTAGGTTCATATTTAGAACGTCCTATGCGTGAATATGCAATGACAGACCATCCTGACTGTGCTGTGGAATTTCTCAGTAGTTTACAAGTTCTGATATTATTTTCTACTATCTCTGATTGTGTATGTCCGCCTGACTTCATTGACCAACCCCATCCAGTTGTTCCCTGATTAGTGGATTCAGCTAAATTTCTTCCGCCAACGCTTATGCCTTCGGGTGTACTTCCGACTGAATATGAATTAGTTACAGTACCGTTTGTATATTTTATGGTTATACGTGTCCAGAGATATGGTGCCGCTGCACTTGTGGATGGAACGGATGTACTCCAGGTTCCTGTAGGAGCTGTTGTACCTGACGGACCTGCCTGATATGCAACTGACGTACTAGCTATTCCATTTCCAGCTGCTCCAGTGTCGCCCTTATCACCTTTTACGCCCTGAGGTCCTTGTGAGCCTGTCGCTCCTTTATCCCCTTTAGCACCTGTGTCACCTTTTAATCCTTTATCGCCATATACGCCAATAACTCTTTTGGATGTACTTACTGTACTATTGTTGGTATACGTCACCGTCTCATAATTCCACAAATATTTATTAGAAGCGGTCAGAGTCGGGATAGAAGTAACCCATGATGTAGGTGCCGTTGTGTTTGTGGTAGATACTGCATAATATTCTGTAATACTTTTTATACCAACTCCGGTCGGACCAATTGCTCCAGTGTCACCTTTAGCTCCTTTATCACCCTTTGCTCCGGTGTCGCCATAATAACCTATAATACATGGCGCCGTTGTACTAGCGATCGTACCATCTGTATACTTAACAACTTCATAATTCCAAAGATATTTTTTGCTCGATGATACTGACTGAACTGTTGTTGTCCATCCAGAAGTTGATGTTGTTACATTAGAAGATGCATTTGTAGCTAAATAGTAATTTACCACCTGCCCTATACTTTTACCATTTTGACCATTGGTTCCATTAGTACCGTTCACACCATTAGTACCATTACGTCCCACTGAATATAACGTAGATGTTGTGTTATTCGAATATGTAATTATAGTCCTGGTCCACAGAAACTGTCCTGCTGATACTGATGGAACGGATGTACTCCAGGTTCCTGTAGGAGCTGTTGTACCTGACGAAGATACTTGATATGTTACTGCAGTTGATTTAACACCAATTCCTGTAGCACCAGTTTCACCTTTATCCCCTTTTAACCCTTTATCGCCCTTAGCTCCTGTACTACCGGTTTTTGCTACGGCAAATGAAAACTTCTTATTAATCGTGATTCCATCAACACTAACTGGTATTATCGCTTCGCAAGTAGCTGTTATAGTTGCCGTTGTTTTGAATGTCACTGTAGGTGATGCTGTATTATTGTTAGACACTGTAGCTGTTATTCCTGTAGGACAACTTATGTTGCTCACATTTAAGCTTGTACATGATTTCTGACCGCAGAAAGCAACTACCTGTGTTGTACATGTAAGGCCTGCTGGTGCTCCCGATGTATTCCCTGTAAATGCATATGCTTCGCTTGTAAGTAATACAGAATATGCATCTGTAACATCAATCATTGATATCTGGCTTGATGCTTTAACTGCCATTTTGACTATCACGCTCCTTCCTTTTTATCCTTCAAGCTGACATGTATAAATCTGGGTATTGTTAACATCTGCAGCTGATACATTTATTGCACTTGCTGCTGAAATTAATGACGTTCCTTTATACCATTTGACTGTTCCTAAAGAACCGCATACTCCATTTGTGTTGATTGCCTGTTCAACTCCACCCTTATACACATGAGCCGTCAGAATTGTTGTTCCTGAATTGTTCTTGAATATTGTGCCACTACTCGAAGTGATACTTATAATTATCGCATCTGCTCCGGCTGCGCCTTTATCACCTTTATCTCCTTTATCGCCCTTACTTGATACGTAGGATAGAAGTTGTATGCTAACTGTGTAACCGGATACCGCTGTAACTTTCCATGTGCCAGTATTAGATGAGCCATCAAGATTGGTAAAAGTATCACCTACTACCGGTGTACGATTAAAATCATCTGTAGTGCAATTTACAGTAGCACTAACGATTGTGAATGTACCATTCCAATTTCTTGTCGGTTGAAGTGATTTAAGACCTGTGGTTCCAGTTTCACCTTTAGTACCCATGGAACTTACGCTGAACAACTCCGTTACAGACTTATCAGAATATGTTATAAGTGTTCGCGTCCATAAAAATTGTCCTGCCTTTACACTCGGCATATCTTTTAACCATGTACCTGTTGGTTTGACTGTTCCACTTGTTCCAACCTGGTATGTTACCTCTGATTTTTCAACAGACACTACAGAATTAACCTTATCGTTAATGTCATTGATAGTATCTTCTACGCTCGCGCCTGTGCTTGAAAAATTCATACTTTCAGCTGATATTTCAAGCTTATATCTACCTGATGAATCTTTGAAGAATCTCAGATAATTATTGCTGTCACCGAATGCGATCTGTCCATCTTTGTCAAGGTATATACCTCTTGTAGTATTAAGTGCCGATTCCTTTACACCCGAATATATAGCTTTGTCAGTTATGTTAAAACCAGCAATGGTAGCATCAAACGCAACCAAATCATCCACTGCAATCTTTGTAGCTGTGATTGACTTAGCACGAATAATACTACCATTTAAGCTGTTATATTCAGTTTGTTCTGCCTCAACACCCATACCATCGGTGTTAAGCTTGTAATAAAGACCATCATTACCCTTTATCACCAATTTTTCAGCAACAATGGTATTTCCCTCTATTAAATCGCCTTTTATGGTAACACCTATAAGTTCTCCGGTTATCTGCTGGTCACCAACAACGACATTCTTTATAAGACCGGAATGAGCATAGAAATATTCCATTGCTGCTTTGCCGATGTTGGAGAAGTCTATGTTGGCGTATTTAATATCTGCATCTGTACTTTTTAATGTTGTCGTCTCTAAAGTTCCTATTCTGGCTTCTGCAGCCGTCATGCTCTGTTCAACTTCAAGTACCTTTGTCTTTGTATTTACAAACTCAGCATTATTTGCAATAACTGTATCAATATTAAGAACTTTAGATGCATCAATATTATCAATACAATCACCATCAACAGTACCATTGTCATTTGTAATGTTATCAACCGTATCAGTTGTATTATTATATTTCTGCACATATGAAGAAAACGAAAGCTTCAAGTTGGATATCTCACAGGTATCGTCTGCCGGATTATCTGGATAATGCTTCAGCTTAACTATGCGCTGCTTTATTCTTGTATGCTTCTGCTTATTAATAATCGTAATTACATCACCAACATCACAAGAATTATTCAGGTCAATAAGCTTACAACTATAAGATATATAAGGACAAGCTAGTTCTTCAAGCTTAGCCGTCGCATCTTCTTTTAAGGATTCAGGTATTGTATATCTTTCATCTTTCCATATGTATGTCTTATTCTTATCGCTGTAAGTATGATTTTCAAGAAATTTACTACCATTATTCACAGATTCTATAGTAAGACCATCTTTACCTATTGGAAGAATTCTTGTATAAAAATTCGTAGTATCTGACTGGCTGCTTAATGAAACAAGATTAAGCTGATCAGAAAAATAACAACCTTTATCTTCTCCTATTTTTTCCTTATAAATAATTTTCTTATTCAGTGAATCTATAGTCATCTCAAGTCTGAATGTGTCTGCAATCTTTTTAAGAATGTCCCATGATGAACTATTAGTCATTCTTACAGTACGTTTCTTTTTAATATCACATTCACAAGTCCAGCCGGTTCCTGCTATGGCAAGATTAGCAGAATTGAGGGCTGTCTGCTCTACAGTTTCAAATTTCTGTATTGCATTACCTTCTAGTGCATCAATATTAAGCTTCGCAACTATGTCATAGAAATTATTATCAGAGTCATTTATCTGTTTTATAACATATTCATCAGTCTTGGTTATTATATAATCTTCAAGCTCAATCTTATTCACAACACTCTGATCAGCGCCGAAACCAAGTGTTTTATCACCATAATCAAGTACTTTTTCTATATATAAATCTTTATATTTTATAAGCGGCGATACTATGCCGTTTTTATCTTTATATCGTAACATGTACCGCTCCTTTCCTATCAGAATAAAGCATTTTTCTGTCCGTATCACAAAGACACTTCCTTATGATCATATAAAATATGTATTTAGGATACGGACAAAAATCATCTGTAAAACGCCCTATAGTCAATCTTCACACTACATGAATTATCAAGTGTAATAATATTTTTCCCAGGCATTAGCCGTGGAAACTCCCACAGATCAGTCTTATCAAGTACATTCCTGCCATTTTCCGTAATCGTACAATTCTGGCCATCAATAACAATTTTTGCATTTCTGGCTATATCCTTAATAGTTATAGCTTCATCAGTTATGCCTTTTACAGTAAGACTGACTAATGCTATATCCGGTGTAATAGTTACGATTGCTGGCGACTTTGTAGTGCCTTCCATTAAAATTGTTTTTTCTTTTCCTGTAAATTCTACAGTACGCAATATTCCCTTCTTGCTATACGCATTAAGATTAATCTTATAACTATATAACCACCTCTTCACAAGTTCCCTATCTTCGCTCTTAAAGTCAAAGTCATATGTAAAGTTCATATTATCAAGCTGCAGCTCTCCAGAATCAAAATCACTCATTATAGAACTCATAGTAAGCTCACACTCTTCTTTGCTTTCACCTTTAACAAGCATTTCTATACATATCTCAAAATCCGTGTATCTGTTAGGCTTTGACTTTGCCGGAAGAAAGCTTTCTTCCAGCCAGTCAACATAAGTTGTTACATTACGTGTCTTAATCGTCTGACTAAGCCACACAACATTTTTATATTTCTTTCGTAAGTCAATATTTGCATTACTGTTATTCACTATCATCTATCAATCACCAGCTTTAACGCAGCCTGATTCATAAAGTAATCAACATCTGCCTTATCCTTAAAATTATAGTTTCCGTTAAAGTTAATCTGTGTATTGTTGCTTGTTGTCTGGCCACCCTGTGAACCAGAAGCAATCATACCGCTTATATTAAGATTAGTGGCTAGTTCCATGGCTGCATCAGATATAAGATGCTTCTGCTGGTTAATCTGCTCTGCCATTCTGCCAACAAAGTCAGGCATCCATTTCTCATAATCTCTAAGAGGCCCTTCATCCGGACGTGAGAAATGCAGGAAGCTTGTTATCTTCTCTGCTACTGATTTGGCTGCATTTCCAACCGCACCAAGCATAGACCAGATACCATCAATCAGACCACTTATCATATCAGAACCCCATGAGAAAGCTATATCAACCAGATCACCGAATGTATTGTAAAGAAATGAAACCATATTACCAATAACACTTCCTATACCTTCAACGATGCCACCAATTATTTCAAGCAAGCCATGCCATGCTCTGTCCCAGTCTCCAGTAATCACACCCATAACAACATCTATAATTCCCTGTATGGTATGCATAATTCCTTCCACAATACCTTGTATAACACCAAGTACTGAACTAATTGCATTTTGAATAATTGCAAGTGCAGCTTTTATAATTGCTGATATTGTCGATATCCACAATGATATAACGAGCTTAATATATTCACAGAATACAGAAATAGCACCTTTAATAATCTCTAAAGCCGTCATAATCACTGGTTCTATTGTCTCCCAGAATGACTGTATAGCCGTTATCATTCCATTGAAAAATGCTTTCAGATATGATGCTAATTCCGTAAATTTCGTATTAATAAAGTTCCTGAAATCATCACACTTAAAATATAAAGCTGTTATTATAGCTATTACCGCCGTAACAGCAGCTATAACAAGTCCTATCGGTCCTGTAAGTACTGCCAGTGCACCTGACAATCCAGCAACAGCGCCGCTTGTTCCTGTTATTATTCCAATCAATGTCGTTATTATTGGAATAATGGTAGACACAAGACTTATAATTGACGATATTCCAGTTGCTATCTTACCGAATATTATCAGTGCCGGTCCAATCGCCGCCACTACTAATGCTATATTAACTATGAGCCGCTTAGAGCTTTCTGACATTCCATTAAACTGTGATACAACACTCATAATGCCTTCTACTATCTGTAATATACTTGGCATTAAAAGTTCACCCATACTTATAGCAAGCTCCTGAAGCTGGCTTTTAAGTGTTGTAATCTGTCCACTCAGATTATCCTGCATTGTAGCAGCCATATTCTCTGCTGTTCCATCGCAGTTATTAATAGCTCCTGACAATTTTTCTATATCTGAAGGAGCTGCATTCATAAGTGCAAGAAAGCCTGACATAGCCTCCGTGCCAACAAGAGAACTTGCGGCACTTGACTTTTCTGATTCCGACAACTGGCCAAACGCTTCACGACAATCTGATAATATATATGACAGACCTCTCATTGATCCATCTGCATTAGTTGTCGCTATTGTTGCCTTACCTAACTCATTTCCTTCAATCTCAATATCACCAGTTAAGGAAGTCATTATCTTACGAAGTACTGTACCTGCCTGTGAAGCCTTTATACCACTATTGGCCATAAGTCCAATAGCTTCAGCAGTATCTTCTACACTATAGCCTAATGCTCCTGCAATAGGCGCTGCATATTTGAATGTCTCACCCATCATAGATACATTAGTATTTGCATTAGAAGATGCCGCTGCAAGAACATCTGCGAAATGTCCTGAATCGGATGCTGTTAATCCAAATGCTGTAAGTGCGTCAGTTACTATATCTGACGTTGTTGCCAGGTCTTCCCCTGATGCCGCTGCAAGATTCATTATTCCAGATATACCATTAATCATATCTGATGTTTTCCACCCTGCCATAGCCATATAGCCAAATGCATCACCAGCTTCTGTAGCTGAGAACTTAGTCTGTGACCCCATTTCTCTTGCTTTACTCTTAAGTGCTTCTAAATCCTCACCAGTTGCACCTGATATAGCTGCAACATTGCTCATAGAACTTTCAAAATCAGCAGTCGTTTTTACTGCCGCCGCACCAAGACCTATAATAGCGGCACTTCCCTTAGACATATTACGTCCAATGCTCTGTGCTCCCTCTCCAACTTTTCCAGTAATATCCGCTATACTTGCAAGCTTTGCATTCGCAGACATACTTTCTTTAGTAAGATTCTTTAGCTCCTGCTCTGTTGCAACTATCTCCCTGCACAGCGCCTGATATTGTTCCTGGCTTATCTTGCCCTTCTGTCCTACCTCTGTTGCCGCCTGCTTCTCAGCTTCTTTTAAAGCTGTAAGCTTATTACTCGTTTCTTCTATAGCAGTCTTTAATAGTTTCTGCTTCTGGCTTAACAGCTCAGTATTAGTAGGATCCAGCTTTAATAACTTATTAACATCTTTTAATTCACTTTGGGTTGTCTTTATTGCCGAATTCGTATCTTTTAATGCACTTTGGAGTTTAGTTGTATCTCCTCCAATTTCTACAGTAATTCCTGCTATTCTACTTTTCGCCATAAGCCAACTCCAAAAAGACCGCCTTAATGCTAAACATTAAAAGCGGTCAAAGTCTTCCTGCTGTGCCACAACTGGCCAGTCATAATCATCATTCATTTTTTCTGCATACATATCATGCACAAGCCCTATTGTTACATAATCACAATCTTGAATAGAAAGCCCTATCTGCAGACATCGGTACATAAACAATGGTGTTGTCATTTCCCTGCTAGTTGCTCTAATTTTTTTTTACTTTCTATCGTTGTGAGGTTATCAAGATGCCACAGCTTTAAAATCTCCGGTAACACTTGATATATAGAAAATGTATCAAACTGCTCAAGCCATTCATCAGGATCATTAGGTATATCCGGATCTGCGTGTTTAGCCATAATGTAAGCAACATTTTCAAACATTTCAAGATCATCAATCTCAAAGTCTGTTCCATCTTTTTTCGCCTTTTCAGATTGTGCAGCAAGCTTCTGCATATCCTTAAAAATATCTCTCATAAAAAAACGCCTGTACAGTCGTGGGACTGTCGCAGACGCTCTGAATTTAACCTTTTTTCCATCAATATCAATCTCTTTTAATATCATATCAACCTGCCGCTCCTGTCTTTACTGGAATATAAACAGCCTCATACCATTTATTGTATGTTTCATCTGGTGTTGAAGCTGTAGTCTTAGTCTTAACATTGCCATTGGCAAGAGGTGAAGCCTTAATAGACAACTTTTCTGTCTGTACCTCTTTCTTATCTTCGATTGTTTTAGATGCTACGGATGGGCGGCTTGCTTTGCATCTGTATAGTACATGTCTTACTGCTTTGGCATCTCCATCAAACTCAAATAATAACGCAAATTCTGATGATTCTGTGTTACTGTTTTCAACAGACACCTTATTATCATCCAGCTCATTCTTGAGAATGTCTGTTTCAAAAGATTGTGGAACTAATGCAATTTCAAGATCACCTTCATAACCATTATTGGCCGTAGAAGTATAATATACCATACCATCAGCATAGAATTCTTCTGTGTCCCCCTTTGCATCAAGAGATAATTCCACACCTCCTGGAATAGCCTTAGGCTTGTCATATGTGACTGTTCCTTCCTCATCGATATTAAGCTTCGCATAATGTACATTCTTAAGGTTAAACTTAACTTTATTTTCTTTCTCCATTATTCATTACACCTCCAATGAATATAATTCTTCAAACATCTTATCTTTTTCTATGTAATATTCCTGTCTGTTATAAAAAAGTTCATGTGCATCAAGGAGCTCTTCAAGCTGTGCTTCTATACGTGGACTCTTTTCACTTACATACAGTTCTATATACAGCTTATTTACCTTCTGGTAAACTCTGCCATCTGCTGCCATATTATCAGACTCCGGCATGGAAAATATTACATATGGCGCTGCTGGTACTTCATCTTCATCAAAGCACCAGTATGCATAAGGTAGACCAAGTTCAGCTATCATCTGTTCAACTTCACTAAAGCTCAATTACTGTTCTCCTTTATACGTCTTATAGTCCTTGTTTCAAGTTCATTAACAGCCCAGTCCTCTGCTGGCTTTATATGTGCAATAGGTTTTGTTCTTCTACCTGTATCAGTCTTATCCGGCCGTACTATCCTGTGACCATTTTCAAGAAGATGTGTAAGAGAATATTGATGTCCTCCAGCATATACTATCCGGCTTTTTCTGTACGAATTTTCTTCATCAATAGTACTTCTCCAGCTATCCCGGTAAGAACCTGGCTCATATTTTTTCTTTCTGCCATCATGTCGGACAGGCGCTTCTTCCTTAATTCTTTTAACTGTTCCTCTGGCCACACTATCAATATCCTTCTTCATATCAGAAGTAACATCATTAACATACTCGTGCAGAAGGCTCATGATTTCACTTGCAAGTGCATCAACCTTTATCGTTTTTGGCATTAGAATCACCTTCTGATTTCTGTTCCGACACCTGAATATTTTTCTTTTTTATTACCTTATCAGGTTCAATGAGCTTCTTACTTATAAGTGTACTAGCAAGTTCATCATCAGATATGTTTAAATCATCTCCCTGTGTTGCACCTATATTTTTATACATAAAAGATTTAAGTACCTTCATCCGTTACTTCCTTTCTGCTAAACTCCGGCATAGCCTTGTTAAGCGTTACATACATAGCCGGAGGAACTGTATCATACTTCTCCTGAACCTGGCTTACTGTATATTGCACATCATTCATAATAACAAGTGTGTTATTCGTGTTGATAAAAGGATTAAGCGGCACACTTATAAGCTTGTCTATACCACTGTTCGCTATCTTAGCCTGGTAAAATCTTGTAACACCGACTGTCCTTAATCCGAATCTAAGGTGTGCTTTATGCTGCACAATAACTCTTTTATTCGTAGAATACACATCCAGTTCACCATCGTTAAACAGTTCCCTGTTCGCCTGCTTCCCTGTCAGCATAGGCCTTCACCTCCTGTATAAGCTGCAGCCTATTAATATCCTGTGAATAATTCTTCTGCCAGTCGTCTAATGCTCCTGCAAGAGCATACATAACATAACTGATTAATAACTCTTTTGCTGTATTCTCCTGCTCATAATCAAACTCGCAGCCACATATATCATTAATCCTGTTACAACCACGCAAGATGATGCCGGATAATTTCTTATCCGCTGCATCATCCTTCCATGTCCTGTCTATGTTATTCTTAATATCCTCCAGAAGCTTATCGCTTACCTCATTCATCATGCGGAAGCCTTAGCCTTTGTGTTTACAGGATTATCCTCTGTGTTAGTAACCTCAACCTTAAGAGAAATAGGTTTAAGCTTAGTGATATCAAGATACTTGAAAGCATTATTATCCTTCGGCTTACCCATTGCATACATCTTGACAAGATATACCCTGTTATCATCAAGGAACTGGTATTCATCTGAATACTCAATCTTTCCTGACTTACCAGCACCTATACCCATAAAGTACTTTGCTGGAAGGCCAATAATGGCTTCACCTTCATTGAGTGCAATAGACTGTATGGGAGTTGTTGGATAAGGGAATATATTATTCTTATAGTTTCCGGCTGAATCCCTGACTGTTGTACAAGGAACAATCTTCGCTATATAATCCGCCGGATTGCATATGAATGCAACAGATGGTACTGCTCTGTATCCTGCATTATTAGGCTTTTTAGCAAGGTCTGATATAATAGTACAATATTCTATTGGATCAAAACTTAACAGTTTCACTTTTGTTTTATCAGCATATTCCCCCTGTGTTACAGAACCATCAAGATTCTTACACATACCTATTGGCTGATTCTTGCCTGTACCCTTTAAGATACCTAATTCAAGACCACCGGCGCATGCTTCTGATAAGATGATTCTTACATAATTATCTAACCAGGATGGTCCAAGATCTAACATATCCTTGGAAACTGGAATGAAAGCTGATAACTTGGCAAGTGTCATATCCATAACATCAATCTTACCTGCAAGCTCTGTAGATATCTTAGTTGTTAATGCTCCCCAGGTTGCAAGGTCAATATTATCAGCATTGACAATCATTTTGATAGCTCCCTGGCAGTTGATAAAATTAATAACGCTAAGAAGCGGATGTGCATTCTGCATATCTTCAATAACCGTGTCAATGATTGTCTGTGGGATAGCCTTGTCAATGTTCACAAGTGCCTGCTTAGGGTTTCCGGCGCGCATAGCCTCGCTTAATTCTGTATAGAATGTTCTTTCCTCTCCTGTAAGCTGTCTTACACCTCTGCTTGCAAGAATAGCTGCATCATTATTCCCCTGAAGTTGTTCTGCCTCTTCGTGAATAATATTAGCTATATTCTCACCAAACTTTTCCATAGCCTTTGTAGCGGCTTCTGTATCATCACTTTTAAGTGCCTGTGATAAATTGGCAAGTGCCTCTGCATTTGCCGCCTGAAATAAATCTTTGTTTAACATATCTTTCCTCCCGATTATGATAATTTATTGCTTAGTGCGTTACTTGTCGCACTAAAAAAAGCACTACAGAGCTGTTCTGTTAGTGCTTTATAAGCTTTCTCATCCTTTTCATGTTCCAGTTTTTCTTTAGCAGCCTGCTCTTTTTCCAGCTTTTCTTTCTCAAGCCTTTCCTTTTCCATCATATTTTCTTTGCTTGCTGCCGCCTGCTGTATAAACTCCGCTGCCATAAGTGAAAGTGACTTCTGCGAATTCATCTGTGATGTAAGCTGTTCATACATCTGCTTGAACTGACTAGCACCTTCCTCGGCTGGTACAAGCTGCTGGGAATCTACTTCATCACAAAAACCATACTTAAGTGCCTCATCAGGACTTAATATAGTTTCTTTATCAAGCATTTCCATAAGCTCATCTTCACTCAGATTACACTTTTCAAGGAATATCTGTCTATTAGCAGCCATCATCTCATCAAGATCATCTGCCGCCTTGCGAAGCTGTGTTGCATTACCACTACAAGTACACCACATGTTATGAAGCATTATCGTAGAGCCTCTATGCATTATTATCTTGTCACATCCAAGCGCTATAACATAAGCAACAGAATATGCAAAACAATCAATATGGCATATCTTATTAGCCTGTTTAGCCTTAAGAAGATTGTATATAGCAACTCCCTCTTTAACCTCACCGCCATATGAATTAATATGAAGCTCTATATCGCTTCCGTCTGGTATAGAATCAAGCAGGCTTATAAAATGCTTTGCTGAGGTTTCTGATTCATCATATTCCCATGTTTCCCAGTTAAAAGGTCCCTGGGCTGTTATATTATCATAAATATATATCTTAGTAGCCCCTGAATCATTCTTCTCCTGTCTAAACATCATTTTTCTCTTGTCCACCATTATCACCTTCTTTCATAATGTCATAATTTTTAGTAATATAATGAGTATCGCCTATAGAGCTATCTATTGCTGGTTCATTCAGCTTATGGCGAAGCTCATTAATACTGTAAAGTCCACTAGATATAAGCTTGTCTGACTT
>ERZ773157.2046-NODE-2046-length-16697-cov-8.240175_pt1 | contig 16697 bp, 14 predicted proteins | sample MGYA00511480_ERZ773157 | MGnify/ENA primary metagenome ERZ773157 (study PRJEB29015, sample SAMEA2737863) | human gut metagenome | biome: human gut; feature: human-associated habitat; material: faeces | place: China | collected 2012 ... | reverse complement strand
TGACGGAAATACCGCGCTGCTTCTCAATGTCCATCCAGTCGGACACGGCGTGCTTTGCGCTCTGCTTGCCCTTGACGGAGCCTGCCTGATTGATGGCTCCGCCGTACAGCAGCAGCTTTTCGGTCAGAGTGGTCTTACCGGCGTCGGGATGGCTGATGATCGCAAACGTCCGGCGGCGCTCGATTTCTTCACGATTTGTCATAAACTGTAGATCTCCTGATAAACCTGCTGTGGAGCAGGAAGTGGATTTTTGCATTTAGTATGTCCGGTTGGACTTTGCCGGGCTCGCCCTCTCAGGCGCTAACGCGCCAGCTCCCCCAAAGGGGGAGCCAAGACTGCCCCGGCCTTTAGCAGCTGCTTGCGGTGGTCCTGCCAAAGGCTCCCCCCTCGGGGGAGCTGGCAAAGCCGCAAGGCTTTGACTGAGAGGGTTTCACCTTCTTACACAAAAAGAGAGCCGCCGCACAAGGTTCTGTGCAGCGGCTCTCCGGTGGATTTTAGTTCATCTGTTCCAGAGCCTTTTTCAGGTTCTTGGCGATCTGGTCGGGGCAGCTGGTGGGGCGGGGGCCGCAGGTGGTGCCTTCCATGCGGGCGATGGCGTCCTCAGCCTTCATGCCCTTGAGCAGGCGGCTGATGCCCTTCAGGTTGCCGTTGCAGCCGCCGATGACCTCGATGGACTCGATGGTGTGGTCATCGTTCAGCACGATGTGGGTCTCCTTGGAGCAGGTACCCTTGTTGGGGTAGCTGAAAGACTTGCTCATATTCAAACATCCTCTCTTTATATCCGACTGACAGGCGAGCGGACTCGCGCAGTATCTTTATTATATCCTTGTCAGGTGGGGAAGTCAATGTGACCCGGTCACAGAGCGCCGCCCCGGCGCTTGCGGGCCAGTGCCTCGATGCGCGCGATCTGGTCGTCCTCGGTGACGCAGGCACCCACCGGGTGGGGCTTGCCGTGGTTCGCGCCGTGGAAGTCGCTGCCGCCGGTGACGATGAGGTCATGCTTCTTGCAGAGCTCAGCGCACTCGGCCATATCCTCAGGGCTGTTGCGGGGGTGATGCACCTCGATGCCGTCGATGGCCCCTTCAGCCACCAGCTCCCGCAGCAGGGGCATACTCTTGTACACCGTCGGGTGAGCGAACACCACCACGGCCCCAGCGGCCTTTGCCGTGGCCAGCACCTCCCGCACCGGAGGGTAAGTGGGGGAGTGGAGGCACTTGCCCCGCGGCTCCCAGCCGAACAACTCGTGATAAAGCCCGGTGTAGATGCCGTCGCACAGGCCCAGCTGCTGCAGCGCCTGCATGATGCCGCTCTTGAAGAGGACGCCGCTGTCCTGTGCATATTCCAGCGCCTGCTCGGTGCGGAACTGGGGGTACAGCGCCTCGATCTCCCGGCAGCTCTGCAGAGCGCACTCGTTGCGGCGCTGGCGCATGATGTCGCAGTGCCGGCGCAGGGCAGGGCAGTCGAGGTCGGGCCAGAAGGTCAGCAGATGGACGCGGTGGCTGCGCTCGAAGTCGTAGCCGGTGAGCTCGGCGGCGGGGATGAGCCGCACGCCGTCCTGCACCGGGTGGTCGTAGGCGTACTGGGCGCTGAGGGTGGTGTCGTGGTCAGAAAGGGCCAGAGCGCTCAGCCCCAGCCGCGCTGCCATCAGGGGCAGGCGGTGGATGGGAACAGAGCCGTCAGAACAGGTGGAATGAGTATGAAGGTCGCCAGCCATAAGTTACTTTCCCTCGATTTTTACAGATTTCTGTGCCTAGTGTACCACAAAAATCATCGGGGAACAAGGGAGCCTTACACGGCTTTGCCGCCCACGGTGAGCATGGAAGAACGGATGTGGTGGGTGAGAACGACTTCGGCGTCCTCGCCGCCCATGGCCAGCAGTTCGTTCACCGAGAGGGTGGTGGAGCAGAGGATGGTCTGGAAGGTGATGGTGTCGATGCCCTCAGCCTGCAGCTGACGCAGGGTGGCCAGCGAGGCCCGGAGGGAGGCCGTGAACCGCCCGACGCGGAGGGAGAGGACGTTGTTGCCCCGGATGCTCGTGTAGGAGATGCGCTGGCCGTCCTTGTCGGTGACGACGAGGCCCGGGAAGACCGACTCCTGCACAGAGGTGTCCGCAGAGCCGCCGCCGGAAGAGGAGGGAACCGCAGGAACAGGGTCGGTGGGGAGGGTGATGTCGTTGCCCTCAGAGTCGTAGCGGGTGATGGAGCTGCCCTCAGCAAGGCCGGAGAACTCCTGCTCGATGCCGTTAGCGCCGATGGCCACGTTGTCTTTTCCGGCGGTGGCCGTAATGGTCACTTTGCCCTCGAGGGTGATGTCGGCATCTGCATCGCTTTCGCAGCCAGCACCGATGCCGGCGCCGCCAATAACGATTTTTTCCCCTTCATCTGTACCGCCGCCGACCGCATTGATGGTGGGACTGCCGTTCTCATTGCTCTTGATGGTGATTTGATTGCCATTGTTATCGCTGTTGTTTTCAGCGCCAGCACCGCCGCCTATGGCCGCGCCGCCTGCGCCTCCGGTAGCGTTGACCTTGGTGTTGCCCTCGATGGTCACATTGCTGAGACCATAAATACCACCGCCGATGCCTGCGCCATAAGCGCCGCCCTGCACATTGTCGATTTTGGCATTATCCTTGATGACCACGTTGCCGTTGCCGATTTTATCGGGGGAACTAAATGCGCCGCCGCCGATGCCTGCCGCACCGTAGCCGCCGGTCGCATTCTCGATTTTTGCATTGCCGGAGATGGTCACATTGCCATCGCTGCCATTGCCGCCGCCAATGCCTGCACCGTACTTCGTGCTAGATGCATTTTTAATAACAGCGTCGCCGGTTATCGTAACGGTCGCACCGTTATAATAACCACCGCCGATGCCCGCAGCGCCATCACTGCCTGCGGCAGTGATGGTGCCGCCGCTGATGGTCACATTGCCGCTGCCGTTGCAGCCGCCGCCGATGCCAGCGCCTAAATAACCGCCGGTTGCATTGATCTCGCCGCCGGTGATCTCTACCGTGCCGGTGCCGTAGGAACCACTGCCAATGCCTGCGCCCCAATCGTCACTGGTGGTGGCCGTGATATTGCCGCCAGTGATTTTCACCTGAGCGTCATTGCTGCCAGCGCTGCCGATGCCAGCGCCTTTGAATCCACCGGCAGCCTCCAGACTGCCGTTATTATCTTTGTCCTGAATGGTCAGTTCGCCGCTGGTGTCAGTCTTGTTGTGCTCCAACCCGGCATGGCCAGCGCCGCTCTTCAGCTCGTTGTCGCCATCCAACTCAATGGTGGTGTCACCTTTGCCGGTAACACTCACAGCGGCTTCGCTCCGGCTGCTGGCGTCGATGTTCACATCCTTGAGCGTGACCTCGACCTTATCGTCCTTATCTTTGGCGTCGATGGTCACGGTGTGGGAAGAAGCGCCCTCCTCACGATTTGTGATGATGGTGTCATGGTCATTTACGGTGGTATTCTCGTTCTGGGTGACATTGTTGCCGCTCTCGCCCGCCGAAATCGTAATGTCACCATCTTCGATGTACCATGTCCCTGCAAAGGCCGGGGCGGTAAGGGTGGTGAGCATTGCGGCGGTCAGGACAAGCGCCGCTGCCCGCTGAGAGGCCGGACGGGGTGAATTGATACCCCCCCCCCGTATTAAGAGGCCGACCCAGAACACGCATGGCAAGTTTACGATAAGAGAGCATACAAAAACCTCCTTTGGATGTTGAAAAAATATGGACTTTCGATTAATACAATTATAGCACTTCTGGGGAAGTAAGCAAGCAAACCTGCGTGAAATGCTGCTTTTCGTGCGTGAATGACAAAAAAACTATGAAAAACGCCGGGTTTTGCTTTTCTGCACATGGCATGGTATACTGGAAAAGAAAAATCCGCCAACCCGGCGGGAAAAAGGAGAAACGGAAACATGAAAACGAAATTTGGCATCGTGGGCTGTGGTTTCCTCGGCAATATCGTGGCCGATGCGTGGAAGAAGGGCCTGCTGGAAGACTACGAGCTGGTGGGTGTCACCAGCCGCGCCTTCGCTTCGGCAGAGAAGACGGCGGCAAGCGTGGGTTGTGCGGCCTGCGCGGACGTGGATGCTCTGCTGGCGCTGGAGCCGGAGTACATCGTGGAAGCCGCTTCGGTGGAAGCGGTGCGCGCAATGGCCGTTCCGGTGCTGCGCCGGGGCGTGAACCTCGTGGTGCTGTCCATCGGTGCATTCGCCGACCTCGCGTTTTATGAAGAGGTCAAGCAGGCGGCCCGGGAGGGCGGCGCAAAGGTGCATCTGGCCAGCGGCGCCATCGGCGGCTTCGATGTGCTGCAGACCGTCACCCTCATGGCCGAGGCCCTGAAGCTGGACGAGAAGGCCGGCATCGAGACTCACACCGGTGCGAAGGGATTCCGCAACACCCCCGTCTGGGCCGACCATCTGCTGACCGACACCGAGAAGACTACCGTCTTCACCGGCAGCGCCAAGGAAGCCATCGCAACCTTCCCGCGCCGGGTCAACGTCGCCGTGGCCACTTCGCTGGCCACCACCGGCCCCGACATCACCGGCGTGACCATGCACTCCGTACCCGGCTGGGTGGGCGACGACCACTGCATCACTGCCGAGATCGAGGGCGTGAAGGCCGTGGTGGACATCTGCTCGTCCACCAGCGCCATCGCCGGTTGGAGCGCCGTAGCGCTTCTGCGCAACCTCGCCTCGCCGGTCTGCTTCTATTAAAAAGGAGGGAGTCTCATGTTCAAGAAACTGGTGGCTATCGAGCCGGTCAGCCTCATCCCCACAGCAGAGGAAGCGCTGCATCAGTACGCCGAGCAGGTCGAGCTTTACCGCGACATTCCCGCCGACGACGAAGAGATCGTTCGCCGCATCGGAGACGCCGACGCGGCGCTGTTGAGCTATACCTCCCGCATGGGCAAAAACGTCATCGAGCGCTGCCCGAACCTGCGCTACATCGGGATGTGCTGCAGCCTCTACTCGGAGGAAAGCGCCAATGTGGACATCGCCTTTGCCCGGGAAAAGGGCATCAAGGTGCTGGGCATCCGGGACTACGGCGACCGCGGCGTGGTGGAGTACGTCCTCCACGAGCTGACCGGCCTGCTCCACGGCTTCGGGATGCCGATGCTCCACGACGAGCCCGTGGAAATTTACGGCCTCAAGGTGGGTATCGTGGGTCTGGGCGTTTCGGGCCGGATGATCGCCGATGCACTGACCTTCCTCGGCGCGGACATCTCCTACTACAGCCGCAGCCATAAGCCCGACGCCGAGGCCGCAGGCATGAAGTATAAGCCGTTGGACGCTCTGCTCCGGGAGAGCGAAGTGGTCTTTACCTGTTTGAACAAGAATGTTCTGCTCCTGGGCGAGCCGGAGTTTGAGGCGCTGGGGGAGGGGAAAGTCCTTTTCAATACCTCCATCGGCCCCGGCTTTGACTCCGCCGCGCTGGAAAAGTGGCTGGATAAGCCCGGCACCCACTTCTTCTGTGATACCTACGCCGCCGCAGGCCCCGTCAGCGAGGGCTTCTTCCAGCGGCCCAATGTCCACAGCCAGGGTGTCTCGGCAGGCCGCACCAGGCAGGCTTTCGTTCTACTGAGCAAGAAGGTGCTGGCGAACATCGAGACGGCGCTGGGAGAATAAGCTATAACTTTTGAAAAGCCGCTGCATGGGAGACTGTGCGGCGGCAGACGACAACCCCATGAAGCTCATGAGCATTGCCATGAAGCCGCTGTGTGCTCCGCCGTTCCCGCTGGACTACATCGAGGAAATGACTGCCTTGATGGGCGGCGATGGACGGATGCGGTAAGCCGCAGCCAAAAACGAAAAGGTCGCTGTGCCGGAGAAGTGCTCTGCGGCACAGATGGAAAACTGGAAGAAACTGTGCCGGAGAAGGTATGAAAAAGTACAAAGATAGGGGAGAGTGCTTCGATGGACTATATCAGAGTTACCAAAGAAAACATCGACAGGGAACACATCTGTTGTGCCATGTCCGGCAAACAGAGCCTTGCCAAAAAAGAATGGCTCAAGCAGCGCTTTGAGGAGGGACTTGTTTTTTACCGCAGTGCAGAGCGCGGCAAATGCTTTATCGAGTACATCCCGGCAGAAAACGCATGGGTACCCATTGATGCAGCAGGCTGGCTTTATATCAACTGTCTGTGGGTCTCCGGTTCCTTGAAAGGTCACGGCTATTCCAGCGATCTGCTGGAAGAATGTCTTCGGGATGCCAAGGCGCAGGGCAAAAACGGCGTTTGCATTCTGTGTGCAGAGGGACGCAAACGGGAATTTCTCGCTGACCCCAAGTTTTTGACCCATAAGGGCTTCAAGGTCTCAGACATCTCCGATTGCGGCATCAACCTCATGTATCTGCCCCTTGCAGAGAATGTCCCGCCGCCAAAATTCAAGGCCTGTGCCAAGCATCCCAAGGTGGAGGAAAACGGCTTTGTCCTCTATTATACCGACCAGTGCCCCTACACCTATTATTGGGTGCCAAAGGTGCAGGAGACTGCAAAGGAACATGGGATCCCGTTCAAAGCCGTTCACATCACCGAGAAAGAGACGGCCCAGAATGTGCCTGCACCTGTCACAACATACGCATTGTTCCGGGATGGGAAGTTTGTGACCCAGAGCATCCAGTCGGACAAGAAATTTTTGAAATTGGCGGCAGAATAATTGAATCAGGCCAGACGCCAGACGCTCAGACGCAGTGCAGCCCATAGAATTGGGGTGCGCTGCGTTTTTTGGAGGACTTTATATGGAAGAAATTGTTGTATATGTTCACGGAAAGGGCGGTTCGGCACAAGAGGCCGAGCATTATAAAGCCCTATTCCCTAATTGTGAAGTAATTGGTTTCGACTACCACGCACAATCTCCATGGGAAGCCACGGAGGAATTTTCCGGATTTTTTACGGCAGTGCGGAAACGCTGCGGGAAGCTCACACTGGTGGCAAATAGCATTGGTGCGTTTTTATCTTTGTCCTCGTTGAATGAGAAATTGGTGGATGCCGCTTATTTTATTTCTCCAGTAGTCGATATGGAGCAACTGATTTGTAACATGATGCAATGGGCTGACGTCTCCGAAGCAGAACTTGCAGAGAAACTGGAAATTCCCACAACATTTGGAGAAACGCTGTCGTGGAAATATCTCTGCTATGTCCGAGAGCATCCGGTTTCATGGAAAATCCCTACCCGCATTTTGTATGGGGAAAAGGATGCTCTGACCTCCATGGAAACCATAAAAGCCTTTGCGGAAAAGAACAACGCAGAGCTGACCGTTATGCCGGGCGGAGAGCATTGGTTTCATACGAAAGAGCAGATGCAATTTTTAGATTACTGGATAAAGAATAGGAGACCCTGCAATGAAACAGAAAATAAGGACGGCTTCGATTGACAATATCATTTCGTAAGAGATCAGCTTACTGTTTGTGTTGTAGTTGGTTCATTGCAGTTTCAGCTTACAACAAAAAATGAGATAGACAACCCCTCTCGGGGAAGTCTATCTCATTTTTTTCGTTGGGGCTATTTTGCAATGGCCCCTTCATTTTTGCTTGTTTCCGGTGAAAGCTGCGGCGCGGGAATGTTCCATTCAGCGGGCCTTCTTGGGGCCGCTTTCGTCCGGGGCGCTGCCGCTGCCGGAGTTCAGGATCGCCACGAACTGCTGCAGCTGCTTGAGGGAGCTGACACCCAGTTTGTCGTAGATGTTCTTGTTGTGGAAGCGCAGGGTGCTGTCCTTGATGTCCAGCTGCTGCGCGATCTCCCGGGTGCGCAGCCCGGCGGCGTAGCCGTCAAAGATGCGGCGTTCGGTCTTGGTCAGGGTGGGGATGCCCGCAACAAAGGTCTGGAAGGCATCGGGCACCGACTCGTTGCGGCACACGTCCGCCAGCCGGGACAGCTCAGTCTGCATCTGCTGGCGTTCCAGCTGCAGCTCGTCCATCCGCCGCCGGGACTCCCGCCGGTCCTCCTCGAACTGCCGGAACGCCGGCGAGAGGATGTACCGATGGAAGTTCATGCAGCAGAACACCACGAAAAAGGCGATGAACAGGCCGATGAGCAGCATCTGCAGATTGCCGGAAAAGACCAGTCTCCGGTAGTCTGCCATGGGGATGCACACCGCCAGCCGGTAGGACTGGCTCTCGCTCAGGCGGCACAGCTGGGAGATGCCCGCATAGTCGCTGTCGGGGCCGGTCAACTGGGTCAGCCCGCCGCCCATGCTGCGCAGCACCAGCATGTTCCGGGGGGCATGGTAGTAGCCGCTGGTGGTGCCGTTGCTGAGGGCGGCATCGGCGGCAAGGCCGTCCCCCGCCGGGGCCAGCAGGCAGCTCAGCCGGTCAAAGCCGGTGGGCTGGGCAAAGTTCTGCTTGAAGTAGCTCTCGCTGATCTCAAAGCCGCACAGCCCGTACATCGTGCCGTCCCGCCCCCGCAGGGGCAGCAAAAACAACTGCACCTCCTCCGAGGTGCCGGGCAGCTCGAACCGCTCGGTCAGCGTGTAAGACTGGTACAGCGGGGCGCTGCCGGGGGTCATCCAGCGGTCGTAGTCCGGGAACTGGTCGGTCTGGAACTCCATGCGCCACTTGCGGTGGGGCATTACGCTGTGGTCCTTGCCCACCTCCGCACTGCCCCGGTACAGCAGCAGGGGCACGGTGGGGGTGTCGGCACCGCTTTTCTGCACATACAGCCCGGCGCGGGAATGCTCTGCTCCCTCCATGCGGGTGTTGACGGTGGCATCCAGCAGCACAAAAACACCGGAACAGCCGGTCTGGCGCAGACGGCGGCACAGCGGTTCGATCATTTTCTCCTCCAGCGCGTTCAGCACCTCGGGAGAGTCGTTCAGCTGGGCAAAGGACATCTGCCGCAGAGCAAGCTCCTTGTCCACCTCTGCGCTCATGTCCTCGGACAGGTTCACGCCCATGACCGCCAGCTGGTCAAAATAGCGCTCCATATCGTTCTGGAACACCGAAAACTGGATCTGCAGACTGCGGCTGATGTCCTTTTTGGTGTTGTGCAGGCTGGCAAACAGGAACAGTGCCGCACCAAAGGTCAACACCAGCAGCACCACCAGCAGCAGGCAGGCCCACAGCAGCCGGCTGCTCATGGGGCTTTGGCGGATCTTTTCACGGTGTCGGTCAACAAAGTGCATCAAAGTCCCTCCTTTCCGGCTGAGCGGCAGGCTCAGGCATTGTCACACAGCAGCTGCCATGTTTCCTCGGCAAGGGCTTCCGGCGTTTCGCCGTCCGCAAGGCGCTGGGGGTAGTCCTTCTGGCGCTGGCGCAGGCTGTCGTACAAGGTTTTGGCCTTGGCGTGGTACCCCACGATGCCCGGTTCGGACAAGGGGGTGTTCTGGATGCGCATTTCGTTGTAGACGTCGTACAACCGCTGATAGCTCTGCTGCTCAAAGGGATAGTCCGCAATGGCGTCAAAGGCGGCGCTGGACACCGGCATGTAGCCGGTATCGGCGGCAAATTCCAGATTGCGCTGCTGTTCGGTGAGCCAGCGCAGGAACACGGCGGCGGCTTCGGCCTTCTGGTCGGTGGTCTTAAAGGCGCACAGGCCCACACCGGCCTGCGGCATCAGGGGCGTGGCGGTGCCTGCGGCGTGGGGCAGGGGAGCCAGCAGCAGGTCGGTGGGCTCGGTGGTGTTGTCCGGGTAGGTGACGAAATCATTGTAATAAAGGATGGCCGCAGAGCTGCCAAGACCCGCCAGCGTCTCGCCGGTCATCACCTGCGTGTTGGAGTACAGGTCCGAGATCAGAATATCGCCCTGCACCAGCGCCCGGGCAAACTCCATCCACGAAGCGCGGAAGGTCTCGTTGGTCAGATCGTACCAGCTGCCCTTGTACAGCTCGCCGCTGCCCTGCTCCAGCGCGTTCAGCTCCACCAGACGCAGGGGGTAATCCAGCGCGCAGAAGGGCTTGCCCTGCGACCACTGCCGGTAGGCACCCGCCATTTCAAAAAAGCCGTCCCATGTGGCAAGGGTGGAAAGCTGCGCCCCGGTGTCCGCCGCAAACCGGGCGTACTGGGAGCCGTTCAAAAAGATGAGCTGGGTGGATTTGGACACCGGGAACACCACCTGCCGCCCCTCAATGATGCCGTCCTGCACAAAGCCGGGCACATAGGCCGCCATGTCCTCGGCGGTGAACCAGTCGTTCCAGTCCACAAGGTTCTCAATGCCCAGAGCGCTGGCGTCCGCGGAATGGGCCGAGAACAGGTCCGGCAGGTCCAGCGCGCCGGGCTTGCCGGCCTTGGCGTCCTGCAGCTGGCCGCCGATGGCGGCACTGTTGGTCATGTTGGTCACGTTGAGCAGGATGCCCTTCTCTCTGCCCACCGTGTCGTTGAACTCGGTCAGCAGGCGATTCATGGGCGAGTCTGCCTGTTCGCCGTACACATGCCAGATGCTGAGCATGGTGGGGTCCTTGGGCGAGAGCAGGGTCTTGCTGCCGCCGCAGCCCGCAAGCGCCAGACCGGGGACGAGCGCCGCAAGCTTCAAAAATGTCCTTCGTTCCATTTTTCATGATTCCTTTCCACACATTGCAGCCAGAGGGGGAAAACCGGCACAGGCAGGGCTGCAGCTGCCTGTTTTGGTGGGAAACTCCCCCAAAATCCCCCCAATTTTGGGCTTTTTGGGGGGATTTTTTGAGGGGGAAGCCCCAAAACCCCAAAAATTTTTTTGGAATTGCCCCCCAAAAACGGCTTTTCTGAGGGGGCAATTTTTTTCCGGGTATGGTACAGTACAACCAGAAAAAGTCCTGCGCCGGTGCAGAAAGCCTGTCGCTATGCACAAAACGTGTCAACGGGCAACTGCGGATTCTATTCATAAGGATAGCATAAGATGGAGCGGACTGCAAGTGCAGAGAATACCCAAAACCAAAGCCCCCTAAAAAGCAGGGGGACCAACAGAAAGGAGCACCCCATGAAAAAGATGAATCGACGCGAATTCCTCACCCTCTCCGGCGCAGCCGTTGTGGCGCTCTCGCTGGCAGGCTGCGGCGGCGGGTCCTCCGCACCCGCAGCACCCACCGGCAAGGAAGCCGAGCTGCTGGCAGCCATCAACAAGGTCTGGAAGAAAAAGTTTGTTGCAGGTCAGGTTACCCATGAGCAGCTGACCCTCAATCAGGATGGGGTGGACGTCATAAGTGCTTACGGGCATGTTTTTGAACAGGCCAACGAGACACCGCATATAACGACAAAAGATGACGTTACTATGATTTCGGAGGGATCCGGTGAGTTTAAGAAGAAAATGCAAAAGTATGGCAATAACTGTTTCGCAGGTATGGCCGGCGTCTTCCCACGGTTTCCCGCTAAGGAGATAGCTCTGGAGGATGCGTATTCTTGCGAGGATACTGCCGTTCAGGCTTTTGTAGAGAAACTGCTGACCAGCCTTGCTAATAGCTCCAAGGCAGAGTTCATCAGCATTTATCTCCCGGTGGTTCAGGGCACGACCTACATGACCGCTGTTGTGTTCTGGAACAAAACGGCATAAGATAACAAGACATCCCCCTGTTTGCCCCGGGCACACTCCCCCTGTGTCCGGGGCTTTATAGAAAGGAGCACCCCCATGAAACACAAATGTTTTGCTGCTGTGGTTCTGGCGGCGGCTCTCTGGCTGACCGGCTGCGGCGGCGCAGCTGCCCCCGCAGCCCCCGCAGGCTCCGGCGCAGCTTCCCAAAGCGCCGCAGCCGCAGCGGTGCAGACGGCCCAGAAGGAGCGCATCACCGACCAGTACACGCTGGAAAAGAACGTTTCGGGCGTGTGGGAGGCGGACACGGGGCAGTACATTTCCGTCCATGTGTCCGTCCATGTGCCGCAGCTGGAATGCGACAGCCCGGATGCCGCCTCCATCAACGATGAGCTGAACGACATCTATGCGGCACATTTCCGGGAATATGAGGCCTACGAGGAGGCCGGACAGCCGGGCAGTGAGTACCCGCAGATCGGTGTGAACTGGGATGCCTACTGGTACGGCGACTGCGTCAGTCTGGTGATGCGCGACCGCTATGGCGGCACCGCCCCGTGGTTTTACAGCGGCTGGTGCTTCGATTTTGCCACCGGCCAGCAGATCACCACAGCCGAGATGCTGCAGCGTATGGGTCTGGACCCGGACACCGTGCAGCAGCAGATGCAGCGGCAGGCCATGCAGACCTTTGACCGGGAGATGGCGCAGGGCGCATATTACGAGAGTTGGCGTCTCGACGGAGAACTGTCGCAAATGCGGATGGACACGCTGGAATACAATGAACTGGAAAACCTTTGCCTGCTTTTGCCGGAGCAAAATCAGCTGGTGCTCCGGGGCAGATACAGCTCCGCGTCCGAAGAGAGATGGCAGCAGCTGGATATGGAGATCCCGCTGCAGACCGCTGCCCAGCCGCAGGCGCAGCCGGTGCTGACTGACACCTTCGACGGCGTGCAGGTGCAGCTGAAGGGAACGCAGGCCACCATCACCGTGAACCCTGCACCCAAGACCGCCACCTGGAACACCGAGCTCAACCTCCGGCTGGAGCAGGCGCACACCTACCCGATCCTTGGCTCTTACAATGAATATGTGGACGTGTGCATCGGGCAGCAGACCGACTCGGTCTTCCACCCGGTGGTCTATCTGCTCACCAAAGACGGCGTGGTGGAGTATGTAGATGTGCTGCGCTGCCTTCTGTTCGGAAACGCCATGATCTGTCAGGACCCCATCTACATTGCCAACAACGGCGTGTCGCTGGAGCGCAGCGGCAATAGCAAGGTGAACCTGCGCCGGAAGGATGGCTCTGTGTTGGAGCTGGCTGACCTGTCGTCAGAGTGGAGCGTGCAGGATATCCCTTATTCCATCACCGGCTCCTTCAACTGCACCAACGGAAACTGGCTGGAGCTTAGCAGCGACGGCAGCGTTCAGTTGGGCGTGCAGAACAACAGCCGCATCGATCAGGGCGACGCCGCGTATCTGGGCGTGGTGCCGGAGGGCATGGTGCTGGCCATCTTTACCGACACGGGGCTCGACTTTGTGGCGGCGTTCAAGATGGACCTGTACGACAACCTGACCATGACCATGATCGACGGGCAGAACCCCTTTGCCGAGGGGGAGACCCAGCTGCAAATGACCCACAGCTACGACTGAGAATACAGGAGAACGACCATGAAACACAAACGCCTTACCGCGCTGGTGCTGGCTGCCGCGCTGGTGCTGGCCGGGTGCGGCGGCACAAAAAGCAGCTCCGGCTCCGCTGCCGCCAGCCAGAGCACCGGCAGCAGCCAGAATGCCCCGGCGATTGCCGTTCAAAAGGAACGTATCACGGAGCAATTCACGCTGGAAAAAACCGTCCGGAGCGAGTGGGGCAGCGCAGAGAAGCTGACCATCCATGTGCCGCAGCTTGTGTGCGACAGCCCGGATGCTGAATATATCAATAATGAGCTTGCCGCCATGTATGCGGCGGAATATCGGGATTATGAAAGCTACCCGCAGGCTGAGGTGTCGCAGGACGAATGGTGCCCGCAGACCTACATCGATTGGGACGCCTACTGGTACGGCGACTGCGTAAGCCTTGTGGTGAGAAGCTACTACGGCGGTACAGACCCCATCTATTCTCAGGGCTGGTGCTTCGATTTTGCCGCCGGGCACAAGCTTTCGGTCACCGAGCTGCTCATGCGCATGGGACTGGACCCGGACGAGACGCAGCTTGCAGTGTACCGCGCCGCCATACAGACCTTTGACCGCAACATGGTGCAGCAGGAATATTACGATTCCCTGCGGGAAAGCGGCATGCTTTCCGGGATGCGCGCCGATACCCTGCGGGACAACGGGCTGGAAAACCTGACCGTGCTGCTGAAAAACGAAAATACCGTCACCCTTGTTGCCGGATACCACACTACCGCCGGCAGCGGCTGGCGGCCGCTGGAGGTGGAGCTTCCGCTGCCCCCCGCCGCCCCTGCCAAAACGCCGGTGCTTACCGATACCTACGGAAGCGTTTCGGTGCTGCTGGACGGCGACATCCGCACCGTTACCATCAAACGCACCCCCGAGACCATCGCATGGGCAGAGGATTATGATATCCGTCTGGACGGCGATGTCACCCTGCCCATCCGCAACGCCTATCATAATTATGTAGATGTGTGCATCGGCGAGCTGGGCGCGTCCTTCCACCCCGTGGTCTACCTGCTTACCGAGGACGGTTTTGTGGAGTACGTGGATGTGCTGCGCTGCCTGCTGTATGGGCAGAGCCTGCTCTGTGCCGACCCCATCTATATTGCCAACAACGGCACTGCGCTGGCGCTGCGGGACGCCGAGGTCAGCCTGCTGTGTGCAGACGGTACGGAAACAGAGCTTGCCCCCCTGACCGCTGAGTGGAACAGCCCGCAGCAGGTAGATTCCACCGGCAGCTTCAGCCTTGGGGAAGGGGAGAACTGGTGCTGGCTGGACCTGAATTCAGGCGGCGGCTGCCAGCTGGCTACCCACAACAACCGCTATTTCTATCAGGGTGCTGTCACCTATCTGGGCGCTACCCCGGACGGCACCGCGCTGGGCTTCTCTCTTGTCCGCGACACCGAAAACGGCCCGGAATGGGTTGCGTTCAGCGCTGCATTGAAGCTTGATTATAGCATTGATTGCCTGATCCTTACCCCCCTGAGCGGGCAGAACCCCTTGACGAACGAAACGGTCCCGCTGGTGCTGACCCACAGCTACGGCTGATAAACGAGCAGGAGGTGCAAGATGAAACACCTGGCACTGTGCGGCGCGCTGGCGGCTTTGCTGGCGGCGCTGCTGGCAGGCTGCGGGGCAAAGACCGCAGCCTCTGCCCGCCCGGCTGGCCGCCGGGAACTGAAATCGACCCCGCCGGATTCCATGCACGCCACCGCGGCGATCACCGAGCAGTATACCCTTGAAAAGGTGGTGCAGGCAGAGAACGGCGGTACCGTCCGGCTGAACATCCACCTGCCCCGACTGGAAAGCGACAGCGCCGATGCTGCCCGCATCAACGCCGAGATCGCCCGGTACTACGAATACGATGTGCAGGAGTACGTAGACCGCCCGGAGGCAGCCGACCCGGCCGTGTGGGATTTCAGCATTGAAATGAACTGGGAAGCAAGCTGGTATGACGATTGTGTCAGCCTTGTGGTCAGCAGCAGTTACGGAGGTACCGATGCCCCCTTCTACGACGGCTGGTGCTTCGATTTTGCCAGCGGAAACCAGCTGACCGTCACCCAGATGCTGCAGCGCATGGGGGCAGACCCCGTTGCGCTGGAAGAGGCGCTTTACCGCGACGTGAAGCGCCGGGATGAGCTGGACCGTCAAGCCGCCTGTGAGCGGGGGCTTCTGCCCACCGGCAGCCTGAAAGAGGGAAACACCGCATGGTGGACTTCGCTGGACGAGCTGCCTTTTTCGCTGGACGGTAAGGGAAATATTTCCTTCGTGGTCCACAGGCTCAGCGCGTCCGAGGAAGAGTTTGTGAACGATGGCCCAACCATCCCGCTGGACGCGCAGCCGCTGCCGCAGGACTGGGAGCAGCAGGTGCTGGCCGAGTGGATGGCAGTCACGGCGGTGACGCAGGGTGAAAGCTATGCCCCCGCCGACCGCAACGAAAGCTGCACCCTGCGGCTGGAAAAGGCCGAGATCACCGGCACGGTGACCGTCTCCTTCATCCGGGAAACATACGTCAGCCCGCAGATCCAGTCCGCTGCCGAGACCCGCACCGGAGAGCTGAATGCCGGCACTGTGACCGGCTGGGACGGGGAAAAAAGTCAGGGCTGGAACCTGACCTGTCTCAGCGAGGACGGCAGAAGCCGCTGGATCATCTCCATGATGGAGGACGGCGCTTTGCTGATGCGCTCTACCGGCCCGAAAAAGGGCAGCACCGTGTGGTATCTGTTCCGGCGCACCAGCGCGTGGGACGACATCGGCTACACCGCCATTCCCCGCAGGCTGTGGGGAACATACCGCGCCGGAGACGAGTCCGCAAAGGGTATCCGCTGGATGACCTTCCTGCCGGACGGCAGCTGCTGTATGAGCGTGGAATGGGACGGGTGGAGTGGCATTCTGACCGGCACCGCAGAGGGAACGCAGGGCCGCACCGAGGACGGCACCGAGCTGCATTTTACATTGACCGATCAGAACGGCAAGCCGTGCGAGTTCTGGGCCATTCTGCTGAACGATGACGGCAGCCCCAGCGGCTGCAGCCTGAAATACCGCGCCGGAGAAGTGCTGTTTGACCGGGATACGCGTCCCATTTACTGGAAAAACGACTCCCCGAATCTAACCCCTGTACCGTGACCGAAACCGAACGCAATGCGATGACAAAGCGTTGTCGCTTACACCAAACAAATAACAGGAGGAAATTACTATGGGTCTTATCAAAGCAGGTATGGGCGCACTGGGCGGAACCCTTGCAGACCAGTGGAAGGAATTTTTCTACTGCGATTCTCTGGACAAGGATGTGCTGATGGTCAAGGGCCAGAAGCGCACCTCCCGCCGCAGCTCCAACAACGGCGAGGACAACATCATCACCAACGGCAGCGGCATCGCCGTGGCAGACGGGCAGTGCATGCTCATCGTGGAGCAGGGCCGCGTGGTGGAGGTGTGCGCTGAGCCGGGCGAGTTCACCTTCGATGCTTCTACCGAGCCAAGCGTTTTTACCGGCAACTTCGGCGACAGTCTGGCGGAAACATTCCAGACCGTGGCCAAGCGCTTTACTTACGGCGGCGACACCGGCAAGGATCAGCGGGTGTACTACATCAACACCAAGGAGC
>ERZ773157.2034-NODE-2034-length-16793-cov-2.926574_pt1 | contig 16793 bp, 18 predicted proteins | sample MGYA00511480_ERZ773157 | MGnify/ENA primary metagenome ERZ773157 (study PRJEB29015, sample SAMEA2737863) | human gut metagenome | biome: human gut; feature: human-associated habitat; material: faeces | place: China | collected 2012 ... | reverse complement strand
GAAGCGCGCAGAACATAGGCGACACGTAGGTTGCGATCCCCGTTACGCTGCCCAGGCACATGACGCACAGCCCAAGAGCGGCCAGTACGCCGCCCAAAGCCACTGGACGGGCAGAATTACTTTGATACCCCAATGGAATTCCTCCTATCTGAGGGTCATTATACGGAAAATTCCTGACAAGTGCAAGCCCTTTCCATTGACATTTTCCCCGGGCTGCGCTATATTGAAGAAAACAGAAACAGGAGGAATTCCCCATGGATATTACCGTTGGAATGAAGGGTGAAGCCGTCACTCAGGTTGAAAAAGAAGACACCGCCCAGGAGGTGGGCTCCGGCGAGCTGCTGGTCTACGCCACACCCTGCATGGCTGCCCTGATGGAGGGCGCCGCATGCAACGCCATCGCCGCCTGCATCCCTGAGGGGCAGACAACCGTGGGCACCGAGCTGAATATTGCCCACACCAGCGCAACTCCTGTCGGCCTGGAGGTCCGGGCCAATGCAGAAGTCACTGCCGTAGAGGGGAAGAAAATCACCTTCTCCCTGCGTGTCACCGACGAGGCTGGTGAAATTGGCCACGGCACCCATACCCGAGTCATTGTGAACAGCCAGAAATTTCTGGATAAAACCTATCAAAAGCTGTAAGGAGGTACCTTTATGGAAGATTACGGTGCAATGATACGCAATACCTTTGAGCTTGGCAGCGTGCGGGATGCAGAGGCTCTGTTTGAAGCCTGCATCCAGAACGCCTTCCCCACTTTCCACTTCCGCAAACTGGAATTGATCCGCTTCACAAGGGAAACGCCCTATATGGAGGGCCGGAGCTGGAACCACGTATTTGAAATCAAGGCAGCCACCTTCGAAGGCTCCCCTGTCTGGCAAGTCACCTGCCACCGTGTCACCATGGGCAGGACTCCTGACAAGCAGGTGTACCTGTATTATATGACCTTGGGCTTTGTATCCTATTTTGAAGAACCTTAAAAGGAGACGCTGTGCGTGGGAAAACCTGACGCACAGCGTTTTTCTATTCTGGCTTACAGCTCCCACAGCGGGTATATCCCTGGTCCTCCAAATCGGAAAGGGGGCCGGAGTAGTCTTCCTTGTTCGTGTTCTTGATCTTCGCCACACTCCCACAGCCGGGAAGATGAATCTTCTTGGAAGCGGTGTTCAGGATGTAGGTAGGTGTTTCGGCCTGCGCAACCGTTTCTGTCTGGGAAATGGGTGGGTCTGGCTCCGTAGTCGAAAGATGGACAGTGGTCTGCTTTGCGCAGGCAGTAAGCAGGAGTGACAGCAAAACAGCCCATATCGCTCTTTTGGAATACATATTCATAATGATCCGCCCCCCTACAGCGAAGAATATAGCAAAAACACCGCATAGCCAAAAGCCTTGCGGTGTTCTTACGTGGCGGAGTGAGAGGGATTTGAACCCTCGCGCGCTTTTTAGACGCCTACTCCCTTAGCAGGGGAGCCCCTTCGGCCTCTTGGGTATCACTCCGAATGAAAAGTCAGTATTCAGCTGACTGCCCGGATATACTATCATATCCGGGCGGGTTTGTCAAGCATCTTTTCCCTTTGGATGAAATATTTCCTTTTCGGCCCTATTTCTTCCGGAACACCAGGAGCTTGCTGCCTATGTAATTGATGACAATCACCAGGACCTGAGTCACCAGTTTCCAGATATTGCCATTGCCTCCCAGGGTGTCCACGGACACGAAAAGGATCAGAGTCTCCAGTACGCCGGAGGAAATGCGGGTGGCGATGAACTTTGTGAACTCTGGAATCACAGTTTTCATAGACCAGTCGTGACTGCAAAAAACAAAAGGCTTATTGGTGACAAAGGAAAAGGCCACAGCCACCACCCAGGCGATACAGTTGCTGACAGCAGCGGAAAGGCCAAGGAAGTTCAGGCAAGGCAGGTAGACAGCATAATTGACCACTGTGGTCAGAACGCCGAAGATCAGGTAGGTCACCACATCCCAATGGGCTTTGACCAGACGCTTGCATTTTTCAAACATGATTTTCTCCTGTCTATTTTCAAATGATGGGCCTAGTATACCACTATTTTCCCAATTTCGCAACGGTATTTTTCTGTCACAAAAGGTTTACGAAAAAAATTGTATACTTTCTGGTGGAACTGTGCTATAATACTCCCGACTTGTGCGGGTAGGCAAACCCGGCAGATCTGAAATAAGATGCAGCGCACGACTTTTCGTGTGAGATAAGGAACGGTACCCCTCCCTTTTTGTTTTCCGCGCGGCTTTCACAGCGCACAGGCGGAAAAGGCAGGCGAGGTCAGTCCTTCCATATATTACGCAGGCGTTCTTTTGGAGAAAAATGGCGGAACAGGGCCGGATTTTCCAAGGCGGCTGCCTGCTTGCTGTGTACTTTTTTACCATTTTTTGCAATTTTGAAAGGAGTATTCAATACATTGGCTGAAAAACTGAGAATTATCCCCTTAGGTGGACTGGACGAAATCGGCAAAAACATTACCGTACTGGAATACGGCAAGGACATGATCGTGGTGGACTGCGGTGTCGGTTTCCCCGATGACGATATGTACGGCGTGGATCTGGTGATCCCCGACTTTTCTTATCTGGTGGCCAACCAGAAGAAGCTGCGGGGCATGTTCATTACCCACGGCCATGAGGACCACATCGGTTCCATTCCCTACTGCATGAAGCAGGTCAACTGTCCCATCCACGGCACTGCCATGACCAACGGCCTCATCAAGCTGAAGCTGGAAGAGCACCACCTGGCAGATTCCGTGAAACTCATTACTCACAAGCCCGGCGACGTGGTGAAAGCCGGATGCTTCACCGTGGAATTCATCCATGTGAACCACTCCATTGCCGATGCCGTAGCTTTCGCCATTAAGACCCCTGTGGGCACTGTCATTATGACCGGTGACTTCAAGATCGACCCCACCTCCGCTGATGGCATGATGAACCTGGCCAGGCTGGGGCAGCTGGGCAACGAAGGCGTTTTGGCTCTGCTGGCGGATTCCACCAACGTGGAGCGCCAAGGCTACACCCCCAGTGAAAACGTTGTGGCCGAGTCTCTGGACCGGCAGTTCAGAAACTGCGACCAGCGGATCATCATCACCACCTTCGCCTCCAATATGCACCGGATCCAGAGCGTGATCTCCACCGCCCAACGGTATGGCCGGAAGGTGGCTGTTACCGGCCGGAGCATGGAAAATATGCTGAAGGTTGCCCAGGAGCTGGGCTATCTGAAGGTAAAGCAGGGCACCATTGTAGACCTGAATACCATCAAATCCATTCCTAAAAATAAGCTGGTCATCGTGTCCACCGGCTCCCAGGGCGAGAATATGTCTGCCCTGTATCGGATGGCTTTCTCCACCCACAAGCAGGTAGACGTGACCTCCGGAGACCGGATCATCATCTCCGCCTCCGCCATCCCCGGCAACGAGGTAACGGTGGGCCGGGTCATCAACGAGCTGTTCCGCAAGGGCGCCGACGTGGTGTACGACAAGGCGGATATGCTGCACGTATCGGGCCACGCCTGTCAGGAGGAGCTGAAGATCATCCACGCTTTGACCAAGCCCAAGTTCTTCATTCCCCTGCACGGTGAGCAGCGGATGCTGCAGATCCACAAGCGGGTGGCGGAGGCCATGGGCATGGACCCCCGGAACATCTGCGTGGCCGAAAACGGCTCCGTCATCGAGCTGACCACCAAGCACATGAAGTGCGAGGCCTCCGTACCCGCCGGAGAGGTCTTTGTGGACGGCTCCGGCGTGGGTGAGGTGGGTGCTGTGGTGCTCAATGACCGGAAGCTGCTGGCCGAGGACGGTATGGTGGTGGTGGTACTGAGTATGTCCTCCCACGACCACCGGCTGCTGTGTGAGCCGGAGATCGTCACCCGCGGCTTCGTGTATGTGAAGGAATCCGAGGAGCTTTTGCAGGAGCTGCGGGAGCTGGCCATGTCCACAGTGGACGGAATGGCTGCCCGGCGGCGCAAGGACGACAACGAGGTGTGCCGTGCCGTGCGCTCGGCGGTGAGCAGCTACCTCTATAAGCACACCAAGCGCAGCCCCATGATCATCCCCATGGTCACAAAGCTGTAAGAGGGATATAGGAAAACCGCTGGCCGTTACGGCCAGCGGTTTTTTAATGTCAGCGGCGGTCCCGATAAACCGGACATCTCTGATACTCTTCGCCGTAATCGGGGTTGCAGGTGTACTTCACCTGCGGGTCATTGGTGGCAAAGTGCTTGCCGCAGAGCTTGCAGACATACTCGTCATTGTCGTAGCTACTGAGGCAGCCCTTGCTGATGTAGTCCAGATAATAACAGCGAGCCATGATGTGTTCCTCCTTGTTAAAATTAAAAGCGTTTGGTTGGCTTCAGCCGCATAACGACGATTCGACCGTCATCCTTATGTTCAATAGAATAATCCTCTCCCAGAATTTCCCTGATGGCTTCCGCCAGTGCGGCTTGTTGACGAACAAACACACAATCGGTAACGCCAAGATTCTGAATCGGATGATATTCATAGGAAAACGCTTTACTATCGGTGAGTTCAGGGACACGATGCGCTAAAAAATCATAGCTGCGCACCATCCCGTCTGTACGTCCGGAGGCACCGCTTTTGTCGATGACGATCTCCTCCGGATTGCGCTCCGTCCCGTCGCAAATGGTCTTTAGGATTTCCCTTGTCAACGGGCTATTTTTATACCGCTTTACCAGAGACGTTCGGTATCGCTCCGCTTCTTCTTCCGCCTGCTGTTTTCGCTTGCGATCCTGCATTTGCACGGCCTGCCACTGTTGTTCCTTTTCCGTCTTTTTTGTAAAATCCCACAGAGCCGAAAGTAGGAAACACAGCACTGCCACACCAACGATTCCAATCAGCGCTTCCACTCTTCATCACCATCTACTTTCCACAGTATTTTTTTCTCATTATATCTATTTAAAATAGTTATGTCAAGAAAATATCCTAAATAACCGGATAAGATTCAGCAGACTATATAGTACAATTATCAAAAAGCGTGGAGGTGGGTCATGGAGAAGAAGCAGTTTGCCCAACGGATGTCGCAGCTGCGGCAGGCCAAGGGCGTATCGGCTCGTGTTATGAGTCTTTCGCTGGGACAGAGCGCCGGGTACATCAACAACATCGAAAACGGCGTGAATCTGCCGTCCATGTCCACGTTCTTCTACATCTGTGAGTATCTGGGCGTGACGCCGGAGGAATTTTTTGCAGCAGAACTCGCAGACCCGGTACGTCTGTTGTCGCTGAGCAAATCCCTGCGGCGGCTCAGCAGCCGCCAGTTGGAATTGTTGGAGCAGCTGGTACAGGAAATGAAATAAATCGCTCTCCTCAAGGGGGAGGGCGATTTATTCTGTCTCGGATATTGCTGTAAGCGGACAAGGCCACCCTTTTAGCAGGGTGGCCTTGCTCACTAAATCAGCTCTCTGCGCTTACTGCACCTTGGCGCCGTCGATGGTGACGGTGAGGTGGGCGGCGTCCATGCTGTTCTTGTTGGCCCACAGGGTGGAGCCCGTATTCTTGCCGGCTGCGAAGCCGTTGACCGTGGCGTTGTTGACGGTTAGGGTGTAGGTGGCATTGTAGTCGTTGCCCACCTCGATGGCAGCCTTACCGGCAGCGCCGCTCTTGCGGTCGTTGAAGGTGCAGTTGTTCACCACCAGATCGGTGGGCTTCTCGGCGGTGGCCTGACCGTAGAGGAGGATGGCCTTGCCGTTGGTGTTGAAAGTGCAGCCCTCGAAGGTCACGTCCGTGCCGCCCCAGGTCCAGATGGAGTACTGGTTGGCCATCGTGTTATCGAAGGTGCAGTTGATGAAGGTGGCCTTGCCGTACAGAGTCAGCTTGCCCTTGATGGTGCAGTTGCGATAGACCAGCTCGTCGCAGACGATGCCGTCGAAGCTGCCCTCGCCAGCCTGAACGGTCACATTCTCGAAGGTGAAGGTGGAGCCGCGCTGATAGTTCAGCTGGCCGCCCTCGGCGCTGACGGCCTCCGTGATGACGTCCACGGTCTGAGTGCCGTCACCCACGAAGGTGATGTTGCGGGCCTTGGTGCCCTCGTTGGCGATGCCGCTGTCCAGCGTCAGGGTCTGGTCGGCGGGCATGACGACCGTGATGTCCTTATTCGCCGGATCGGTGATGGCGCTGTTCAGGTCTTCCTGCGTGCCGGGGATCACGCCGGTACCCTTGACCACGGTGTACCAGGTGTCATCGCCGTGCTTCTCGGAGACCACGGAATAGCCGTCAGCTACGAAGCTGCCGCCCAGATTGTCGTCACCCTTGGAGGGATCGTAGTTCACAAAGGTACCGCCCTTGACGGTGATGGTGCCGGGATTGTCGTTCTTCTGGTTCAGCACATAGTAGAAGCCATGCCAGTTGTAGTTGGTATAGAAGAAGCCGCCCTCGATGACGATGTTGCCGCCGTTGCTCTCCACGACGGAGTTGCCCTCGCCGTTGGCATCGCTGCCCACGGTGAAGGTGCCGCCCTGAATGGTCACGGTGGCGCCGTTCATAGCATAGACGCAGATGTTATTGCCGCCGTTGCCGCCGTCATAATAGCCGCCGGTGATGGTGACGTTGGTGTCACTTCCGCTGGCCTTTACGGCGATGTCATTGGGGTTCAGAGCCACGACACCGTTGCTGAGGGTGTGGGTACCTTCGGTGAATTCCTGCGTACCCTTATAGGCAGCGTTCTTGTCGTACTGGTTGTTGAAGCTGTCGCTCTCCACGGTGTCCTGCGTGGCGTAGACGGTGATGGAAATGCCGCTGATGGTCAGGTCCATGTACTCGTTGCCGGCAGACTCCTTCATGTGGCCCTTGATGGTGAACTCGTTGCTCTCACCGGCCTTCAGGTGCTGTTCGGCACCCATCGCCACATCCCCGATGGTCCACTCGATGGCCTCGTTCAGCTTGGCGCTGCCGTTGATGCCGGTGATGGTCACCTTGTACTTCAGGGCCAGATTGCCGTTGTTGATGACACGCAGCTCCGGCAGGGTATAGGTGCAGCCCGGCTCCCACAGAACCTGCTCGCCCGCAGCAGCCTTGACCCAGTTCAGTGTCTTGCCCTCGGCGGAGACCCACTGGCCAGCGGCATCCTTCATTTCCAGCGCCACTTTCAGATTACCGGCTTGGATCTTGTTGACACCGGTGGATGCGGTGTCGGTGAACCATGCAAAGGTAGCGCCTATCAGCATGGCCAGGCACAGAACCATGGCCATGACGCTGCCCAGCAAGGCCCGTTTGGTACTCTTGCGGTTTGTCATAGTATCTTCCTCCTATTTTTTTGCGTGTGGGGCGATGGGGCGCTGCAAGGAGAATGCAGACTCTCACGTCGGGGCTGCGCCCCTCCTCAGAATGACACCTTCTTTGACCCCTCCCTATCGTTTCTCTGAAACGATAGACGCCCATGGGCGTCCCGGCGCGCACTTTTACGCAGGCATATTACCACTTATATGGACACAATGCAAGTCCCTTTTTGCCAAAAACTGTCATTTTTTCTGGAATTTTCTGCATCCCATTCCCCGGCACGACAAAAGGGCCTTGCTCCTCGCCGCAAGGCCCTTATTTTTCTGGAAACTTCGCTGCCATTACCGCAGCTGCGCCGTGAACACGATCTCACCCGGCTGAGGGCATTGGGCCCGGATGAAGCCGTGGTGTCCCTCGGCAATGCTCCGGGCGATGGACAGCCCCACACCGAAGCTGCCGTCGGCGGAGCGGGCCTGATCCGACCGATAGAACCGGTCAAAGAGCTTCTCTGTCTCCCCCTCGGCCAGCGGTGTACAGGCATTGCTGCACCGCAGGACGACGCCCCGTTTTCCCTTCTCCAGCACAAACCGGATGGGTGTCTCCGGCAGGGCATACTTCACGGCGTTATCCAGCAGGATAGACACCAGCTGCCGCACGGCGTACTCATCGCCGCAGTAGGTAAGCCCCGGCACGATAGCAAGCTCCAGCGGATGGCCCTGAGACCGGGCAAAATCCCGGAAGGACTCCGCCGTCTCCTCCACCGCCTCGCTGACGGCGAAGTCCGACAGCTTCAGCGGCGACTCCTCCTCGTCCATGCGGGAGAGCGTCACCGTGGTCCTGCGGAAGCAGAAAAAAAGCCTGACCTCTTCTCTCTTCCCTCTTTTATAAACAGGACAGGGTCCGGTTCCCAAGGGAACCGGACCCTGTCCTGTTTTTTTGACGCCTCATCTACTCGCCAAGGCTGCGGGAGAACCCCCCATCCTCACAGGATGGAGAGCTGTCCCGGATCCTCGTCAGCCTCTGGGCCAGTCCAGATCTCTGGGCAGCCCCAGAATGTAGTCGGCGCTGACGTGATAATACCGGCACAGCTTCTCCAGCTTTTCGATGCCCATTTCGCTGGTACCGTCCCGCCAGCGCCGGATCTGCTTGGTGCTGACGCCGATGACCTTCGCCAGATCCTGCACCTTGGTGTCGCTGTCCTCGATAATGGCATCAATGTTTGGATATTGCTTCATGTGCGACCTCCTTACGGCCCATTGTGTCTCATCGACCTTTTGTCGAATTATGTCGAAAATTTTACACTTACAACGACATATAAGTCTTGACTTTGGACATATATGTCATTTATAATATGTAAAGACATATATGTCCCACATTTGTTTGTTCGTTCTGCCCTCATCACCGTCATTGTTTGACATTCTCCACGCAATATGACTGGAAATTTCAGGACAGTTGCTCTGTTTCGACGTTCTTCATGAGCAAAAGATGCTTTAATAGTTCTGCACCCGCCAAGTGCTCCAAGCTATCTCCGGGAGGAACCCCCTATGACCGCAAAAAAGCTCTTACAGATCATCAGCACCATTCTGGTGGCGCTGGTAGTACTTCTGGCCGTGGCGCTGGTCGGCGTCCGACTGGCCGGCATCCGCACCTTCACCGTTCTGTCCGGGTCCATGGAACCCACTTACCACGTAGGCTCCCTCATCTACGTGAAAAAAGTGGACCCCACCACCATCCAGCCGGGACAGGTCATCACCTTCATGCTGGATGAGAACACCGTGGCCACCCACCGGGTGGTGGAGGTGGTCCCCGACGAGGACGATCCCTCCACTCTGCGCTTCCGCACCAAGGGCGACGCCAACGACGCCGAGGACGGCAGCCTCGTCCACTACAAAAACGTCATCGGCACCCCGGTGTTTGCCATTCCCAAGCTGGGCTACGCAGCCAATTACATCCAGCATCCCCCCGGCCTGTACGTGGCCATCTCCGCCGGGGCCGTCCTGCTGCTGCTGACCTTCCTGCCGGACCTGCTCTCCGGCGGCTCCGACAAGGGGCAGGGCAAGCGCATCCGTCAGGACAGTCAAAAGGCATAGATCCGTCGATCCTGCCGCAAGGCTCACCATATCATTTGTTATCATTTTTTATGCAGGAGGAAAAACCATGAAAGCAAGGAACCGCATCAAACCCCTGTTGACCCTGTGCTGCGCCCTGCTGCTGGTAGCCGCCGGTGTGTTCGGCACGCTGGCCTACCTCACCGGCACAGACACGGTCAACAACACCTTCACCGTCGGCAACGTGAAGATCACGCTGGACGAGGCCAAGGTGACCACCGACGGCACGCCTGTGGAGGGCGCTGACCGTGTGAAGGCCAACGAGTACCATCTGCTCCCCGGCCACACCTACACCAAGGACCCCACCGTCACCGTTGAGGAGGGCAGCGACCTGAGCTACGTCCGCATGAAGGTCACCTTCAACAACGCCAAGGCCATCATCGCCCTGTGTACTGACCCCGAGTTTGCCGAGGACGGCCCCACCGGCGTGGAGAACGCCTATCCCCTGATCCGCATGGTGAAATTCGTGGAAGCCAATGCCCCCAAGTGGGACGGCATCATCCCCGATAACATGGTGGAGACAGAGGAAATGCTGGCCAATGCCAAGTACTTCGTCTACGACAAGCCCACTGACACTCTGACCTACTATTTCTATTACAACGAGACCGTTGCCGCCCCCGACGGTGATGTGGTCCTGCCTGTCCTGTTTGACAAAGTGACCCTGCCCGAGTGGGTCACCAACGACCAGCTGGCCACTCTGGAGAATTTCCAGATCACCGTGGTGGCCGAGGCCATTCAGGCCGACGGCTTCGCCAATGCCGGCGCCGCTTGGGCCGCCTTCAACGGCTGATTTTTCCCCCCCGGTTTCGACGGCACATGGGCTGCGCCCCACGCCGTGGAAATAAATCATAGTTTGTAAGAAAGGAAGAAGCGAGTATGAAAAAGAAAACTCTGGCGCTGGTTCTGGCTCTGACCCTGTTGGTGGCCGGTGTCGTCGGCGGCACGCTGGCTTGGCTGACCGATCAGACCGCCGAGGTGAAGAACACCTTCACCGTGGGCGATATCAACATCGGCCTCACCGAGACCACCGCAGACTACAAGATGGTTCCCGGCAACACCATCGCCAAGGACCCCACCGTCACCGTTCAGGCCAACTCTGAGGCCTGCTGGCTGTTCGTGCAGGTCACGAAGTCCGAGAATCTGGACACTTTCATCACCTATGCCATCGCAGAGGGTTGGACGGAGCTGCAAGACGGCGTTTACTACCGTGAGGTTCCCGCCTCCGCCGCCGACCAGACCTTCTCTGTGCTGGCAGGTAACACCGTCACTGTGAACAACACTGTTACCAAGACTATGCTCGAAACCGCCAAGACGGATGCCCCCACCCTGACCTTTAAGGCCTACGCCGTGCAGAAGGACAATGTTGCCTCTGCCTCCGATGCTTGGGCCAAGGTCAACCCCTAACCAAGTGATCCCTTGCACATTCTGATACCCAAAAAATCAAACAAAAAGGAGAGCAATTACATGAAAAAGAAGATCACTGCCCTGTTCCTGTGCGTGGCGCTGGCCGCCATCGCCATCGTCGGTGCCTCTCTGGCCTACTTCACCGACACCGACAACGAAACCAATACCTTTGCCGTGGGCAACGTCAAGATCGACCTGATCGAGCAGGAGCGTGGCGAGAATGGCCTTCAGCCCTTCACGCAGAACAAGAAGCTGTCCCCCATCGTCGGCTCTGCACAGGGCGAGAAGGATGAGCTGGGTATGCCCACCGCCAAGAACTACGTGGACAAGATGGTCACCGTCCAGAACACCGGCTCCGAGAAGGCCTATATCCGTGCCTACTTCGCCATCCCCGCCGCTCTGGACGACGGCTATGAGACCTTCAACGCCGGCATGAACGTCCTGCACTTCAACTTCGGCAACAAGGTCGTTGACGGCAATATCACCTCCACGGAGGGCGTTGAGTGGAACTGGATGCATGACGGCAAGTGGAACTACTTCGAGACCACCATGGACGGCATCAAGTACAATGTCTACTTCGCCGACTACTATCAGGCCGTTGAGGCCGGTGCCACCACCGAGCAGCTCGTTCAGGGCGTGTATCTCGACAAGTCCGTCGATTTCGGCAAGGATGGCAAGTGCTACGCCTTTGGCAAGGAAGTCACTCTGGACGAGGGCTGGGATTGGAGCAGCGTCTCCTGCCCCGTGTTCGCCGTAGCCTGTCAGGCAGAGGGCTTTGACAGCGCTGCCGAGGCTATGGATGCCGCCTTCGGCGCCAACTACAATCCTTGGGGCGGTACCGCCACCAACTGGCAGTAATTTTCCCCCCCAACAGGAAGCAGATCGGCTTCCCTGACTCTACTATCTCCTCCCTATTTTTTTGCGGCACGGGTCCTGTGACCCGACCAACCCCGACACGCCTGTTACCAGCGGGTCGTGTCGGGTGGCAGAAAGCCCCCCTATAGGCTCCCTGCCGCCCCGGTGAACCTGTTACCAGCGGAAACACCGGCGGCCGTGGCCTCTTAGAGGCCCGGCCAAACCAGTGCAGCTGTTACCGCAGCTGCACCGGTTTGACCGCTGCGGTCAACCACCTTCTCTGTCCTCCCTATGGAGGCTGACCATAGACAGGAAAGGAGCAACCACATGAAACGAAAGCTGTTATTACTGTCGGTGCTGGCCATCTGCGTGGCCACGCTGGCAGCCGGAACGCTGGCGTATTTCAGCGCCGACGGAACGGCACGCAATGTCATCACCACCGGCAATGTCTCCATTGCTGTGGAGGAGTGGGCGGATGCGGATAAGACCCAGCCCTTCGAGGATCTTACCGGCATCATGGTCACCAAAATTGCCGAGGTCCGCAACACCGGCGAAGCCGACGCATGGATCCGTGTCCGCCTCACCAGCGACATCCGCCTCACCGGCGACGGCACGCCGGACCCCTCGCTGGTAAAGCCCGACCTCAACACCACCGACTGGACGCTGGGTCCCGACGGCTACCTCTACTGCAACAAGGCCATCCGCCCCGGCGAGACCACCGCCCCTCTGTTCACCTGCGTCACCTTTGACGCCGGTATGGGCAACGAGTATCAGGATGCCACCGCCACAGTCCATGTGGCCGCCGAGGCTGTCCAGACTGCCAACAACGGCGTCACCGCTCTGGAGGCGCTGGGCTGGCCAACGCAGGGTTAAGGAGGTGCGGCACATGAAAAAAATGCGGCATATGAAGAGAAAAGCCCTTGTGGCGCTGGTGCTGTCTGTCACCATGCTGCTGACCCTGATGCCCGGTCTGGTCTTTGGTGTCTCCGACGATCAGGGTGACCCGGACACCGTCAGCTCCTCCATCGACTACCCCACCGTGAATTTCACCGACGTGGCCCCCTTCCTGCCCCCGGTCAGCGGCACTGCCCTCCGGCGCTCCCCGGCCCGTGACGCCGGTGATGCCAATACCGGCAGCGATAACGGCAATAACGGCATGGTGGTCAACAAGACCTCCGTTTATAACGAGGAGACCGGCGCCTATGACATTACGCTGGAGGCCTACGCCACCGGCAGCAAGGTCATCAGCACCGTCACCAGCGATGTTCCCACGGACGTCATTCTGGTTCTGGATCAGTCCGGCTCTATGGGGGATGATATGGGGCAACTGGTCTACACGGCCTACTCCGGCAATACCCGTCAGAACAGTGATCTCTATGAGAAGCAGGATAACCTCTGGTATAAGCTCTCCGATGGCAGCTATGTCGCCGTTACCGTCACCTCCCGGAACGACAGCATCCAATACACCCCCATCACCAACGGAAGAAATAACGAGGATTATGATTGGTGGTCCGACTCAACGTACACAAATCTCTGGGATAACAAAGACGACCTTTACGCCAAGATCAATGGCGAATACCAGAAGGTCACCGTGAGTCGTTCCGGTTACGGAAACAACCGCACCTACACCTATACCCTCCCGGATGGCACGCAGATCGCATCCAGTCGAGGCGATGATGCAGCACCTACCATCAGCAGCACAGACGATGGCTATCTCTATCTCGCATCCATCGATACCACTCAAACCGTCTATACCTACACCTATACCGATGCCAACGGCACGGTGCAGACCATCGGCACCTCCACAGGCGACAGCACCAACTTCACGGCTGCCACGCTTTACAGCCGCAGCACCACAGATAGCGGCATCACCCGTCTGGAAGCCCTGAAAAATGCCGCCGCCACCTTTGCAAATGCCGTGGAGGAGAAGGCCAAGGGCGCTGACGGTGTCCTCGGCACCGAGGACGACATCTCCCACCGCATCGCCGTGGTGGGCTTCGCCAGCAAGTCCGGCTACGGCGACAACACGGAGCTGCTGTCCATCGCCGGAAGCAACAGCGGCAACGTGGGCGTGGCCTATCACAACATCACCGACCAGAACCTCAAGGACGTTCTTCAGGAAGTGGACACCTCCGCCGGTCAGACTATGGTCTCCACCGCCATTGATGCTCTGGCCGCCAGCGGCGCCACCCAAACGGATCTGGGTCTGGACATGGCCCAGCGCATTCTCTCCGCCAACCCCGTGCAGCCTAACGAAAAGCGCAACCGTGTGGTCATTGTCTTTACGGACGGCGCCCCCACCAGCTTCAACGGCTTTGAGAAGGATGTCGCCAACGACGCCATCACCCATGCCGGCGCCATCAAGACCGCCGGAGCCACCGTCTACACCATCGGCATCTTCTCCGGAGCCAACGCCGTCAGCACCGGTACCGAGCCAAGCGGCGACCTCGATCAGAACAGCAGCTCCCTGAACAGCGCCTGCAACTGGTTCATGCAGCAGGTGTCCTCCAACAACGGCACGCCCCGCACCCCCAGCTACTACTTGTCTGCGGCGGACGCCGGTTCCCTCAGCAACATCTTCCAGCAGATCTCCGACAACATCGAGAGCGGCGGCTCCTCCTCCACCCTGACGGAGGAATCCGTAGTCCGGGATATCATCTCCCCCCAGTTCACCCTTCCTGCCGGAGCCACCGCCGCTGATATCACGCTGGAGACCTACGCCTGCACCGGTAAGGACGGCGACACCTACACATGGCGCCAAAACGACACTGCCATGGGCGCCACTGCCGCGATAGACGGCAATAACGTCAGCGTCACAGGCTTTAACTTCTCCGATAACTACGTGGGTACCGTTACGAATAACGGCATCGTCACCTACCGGGGCCATAAGCTGGTCATCCGCTTCAGCGTCAAGCCTCAGCCCGGCTTTCTGGGCGGCAACAATGTCCCCACCAACGCCGGGGCCGGCGTCTATGAAAGCAAAGATTCCGAGACTCCCGTCCGGGAGTTCCCCCAGCCCACGGTAAACGTCCCCATCCAGCCCGTCACCGTTGCAGCGCAGGACTATAACGTCTATCTGCTGGGCGGTCTCACTGCCAGCCAGCTGCAAAGCGACTCCACCGTGCAGGTGGGCAGCATCCCTCTGGATCTGACCAAGGCCACCGACCCCGACCACCCTTACGGTCTGGAACCGTGGCAGACAGCCTACGTGGATATCACCGTCTCCATCACAGGCCCGGACGGCAGCCCCGTCACCGACCTGGCCCAGCTGCGGGCGGACACCTCCTACGCCGTCTCCGTCACGGTATCCCCCAAAACGGAGCCGCAGGCAGACGTCAGCGGCACACCGGCCAGCGAGCAAACGGGCAGCGCCACCGGCAAGGTCAACGTCTTTAAACCAACGCTCACCTACGAGGACGGCACCGTCTACTACGGCGACACCTTCGATAGGACCACGCTGCCCGGCTACTGCACCTCCACCCGCTGGTTCCACGGCACCACCGAGGATACCACCGTACCCATGACCGGCGCCGAACCCAAGCTGAACTCTGGTTACAGCTACGACACCACCCTTCTGACGGACATCGTGGATACCAAGCAGGACATCCCCGTGAAGGCCACCATCTCCATCGGTGACACCAACATCACCGCCGATACCGCCTTCCTGCACACGGACTGCGCCGGAGAGACCTGGAGCCACACCAGCGGCGACCCCGCCTTCCTGCTCCACGTCAGGACCTGCGCCCTGACCGTCACCAAGACCGGCGGCGCTGACGGCGAACCCTATGTGTTTAACGTCTACCGCAACGGCGATCTCTACACCCAAGTCACGGTGGTGGGCAGCAGCAGTGTCTCCATCTATGAGCTTCCGGTGGGCAAATACACCATTGCGGAGGACACCGGCTGGAGCTGGCGCTATGACGCCGCCTACGACCCCGATAAGCCGGACGGCTGCACCCTCACCGCCGGCCACAATAGCGGCAGCATCACCTGCACCAACACCCTGAAGAATGACCGCTGGCTCAACGGCTTCAGTGATGTTATCGCCAATATCTTCGGAATCCGACACTGAGAAAGGAGGAACTGTTTGTGGCACGCAGAAAATATCCTTCGCCCCGGAAGCCGGGTGCGCTGCTTCTGACGCTGGTTCTGCTGGCGCTGGCCCTCACCGGCGCCACGCTGGCGTATCTCATCACCCATACGGACCCCGTCCCCAACCGGTTCACTCCCGCCCATGTGTCCTGCAACGTCATGGAGGACTTCGACGGCACGACCAAGAAGAACGTCAACGTCACCAACACCGGTGACATTGACGCCTACCTCCGGGTGAAGCTGGTGACCTACCGGGTCAATGACGACGGCCAACACATCGGCGGCACGGCAGCCATCCCCGCCTTCACCCCCGGCGACGGCTGGGTAAAGTATGGCGACTATTACTACTACACCTACCCCGTGGCCCCCGGTCAGCAGCCCGAAACCCCGCTCATTGACAGCCTGACCCTCACCGGCAGCTACAACGATGCCGACGGCGGCAAGCAGGCGCTGGAGATCATGGCGGAGGCGATCCAGAGCGCCCCGGAGGAGGCTGCGGGGCAGGCTTGGGGCGTCACCATCACACCGGGCCGAGTGGCCCAGTATCAGTAAGGAGGGGACGGCATGAAACGAAAAACCATCTGTTCTCTGGCGTTGACGCTGCTGATGCTCCTGTCCTGTCTCTGCGCCGCCTACGCCGATACCGGCTCCGTCACCTATGACGGCGACGCTCAGAGTTTCGTGTTCCTCCCCGGCAGTGACGACTCTCCTACCGACCTGTTCCCGGACTTTAAGGGCGTCATGCCCGGCGACCGGTTGACCCAGACCCTGCGCCTGCGAAACGACAGCGACCATCGGGTGCGGCTGTACCTGCGCTCTCTGGGGTCCGAGTCCGGTTCCGAGGAATTTCTCTCCCAGATGACCCTGACGGTGCAGGCTCCCACCTCCACCCTTTTCGATGCCCCTGCCCACGAGACGGCTCAGCTGACGGATTGGACGGAGCTGGGGACCCTCGCCCCCGGCGGCGATCTGGAGCTCACCGTGACCCTGAACGTCCCCCTGACCATGGGCAACGATTTCCAATCCGCTATTGGCTGTCTGGACTGGCAGTTCAAGGCCCAGGAGCTGGAGGACCCCACGCCCCCCACCGGCGACACC
>ERZ773157.2018-NODE-2018-length-16893-cov-11.992873_pt1 | contig 16893 bp, 9 predicted proteins | sample MGYA00511480_ERZ773157 | MGnify/ENA primary metagenome ERZ773157 (study PRJEB29015, sample SAMEA2737863) | human gut metagenome | biome: human gut; feature: human-associated habitat; material: faeces | place: China | collected 2012 ... | reverse complement strand
AAAATTCGACAAACTGTTATTTTTCTATCTATTTATTTGGGTGGGAAACTTTAGTAAAGTATAAACAATAATGTATGTTATGTATTTAGTATAAGCAAATAACACTTTTAACACATTAGCAAAAAGTCATTTAAAAATGCGTATTTCGTAACTACTAAGACACTACGAATATACACAAAAAAAACATATATAAGAAAATGATAACACAAAGACAATGAACGTCATTTTTTGCACATTTTTATCATAGTTAAAAAAATAACATTTTTACCATTTTGTTCTGTTTTATAGTATTTTTGCAAACCAATTAGTATATATTTTAATAAAATGAATTTTTTTCTTTCTATCTTATTTATCTGTAAATCAAGTGTAAAATTTAAAAACATCAAATCAAGAGATTCATTTCAAATTTTCATTGATTGTCTTCTAGTAACAGCAAAGAAACCTGTATTTATTTAATTTATAATTTCAAGATGAAAAGATTATTTTTCGGAGTAGTCTTTTTAGCAATCTTAAGTGTTCAATTAATAATGGCGCAATCATTTGTTGTCAAAGGCAAAGTTGTCTCCAAGACAGATGGTATGCCATTGATTGGTGCTTCGGTATTGCAAAAAGGGACTACCAATGGGGTAGTTACTGATATTGACGGTAATTACCAGCTGCAAATTCAAGGCAAGGACGCAATGTTGAGATTTTCATACATTGGAATGCAGCCTCAAGAGTTTAAAGTCAATGCTCAAACAAATGTTTTAGATGTGACTTTAGTTGATAATACCGAAATGGTAGATGAGGTTGTAGTTGTTGCTTACGGTGTACGTAAAAAAGGTACAATAGCTGGTTCGGTATCAACTGTAAAATCAGAAAAATTAGAAAATGTACCGGCTGCCGGTTTCGACCAGGCACTGCAAGGGCAAACCCCGGGACTTATGGTTATATCCGGTTCGGGTGAACCCAGTGCAGCCTCCACGTTCCAGATTCGTGGAACAAACTCCATCAACTCAGGCACTTCCCCTCTGTTTATATTGGATGGAGTACCTATTTCCAGTTCAGATTTCAATACAATCAGTCCGAGTGACATCGAATCCATTTCTGTACTGAAAGACGCTTCTTCTACTTCTATTTACGGAGCTCGTGCCGCTAATGGTGTTGTAGTCATCACCACCAAGCGAGGACGTTCAATGGATGGAGCCAAAGTAACTTTCCGTGCACAATACGGTTTTTCACAACTGACCCGTTCCAAATGGAATATGATGAATACAGAAGAACGCATTCAATATGAAAAAGAAATCGGAATAGATGCCGGAAAAGATTATGATGTATTAAGAAGAACCAATGTCAACTGGCTTGACCAGGTATTCAATGACAGCGCCCCTTTGCAAAATTATGAATTGTCGGTAAATGGTGCTACAGAAAAAACAAACTATTTCGTATCCGGAAGTTTCTTTGATCAGGACGGTATCACCACAGGCTCAACTTTTCGCCGGTATAACATGCGTGCCAATGTAGAAAACAAAGCTACCAAATGGTTGAAATTAGGCACAAACTCTATGTTTTCCTACGATGAGACAGAACAGGCCGAGTCCGGAAACGGTTACGCACTGAATGCTCCGATTCCGGCTGCACGCTTTATGCTGCCTTACTGGAATCCTTATCGTGAAGACGGTTCGCTTGCTTCCATCAACGACGGAAGCTGGACAGGAACAGGAGAAAACCCGTTGGAATGGATGGCCAATAACCCTGTAAAATATAAGAAATATAAAGTAATATCTACGCTTTTTGCTGAGGCGACACTATTAGAAGGGCTGACAATCCGCTCTCAATTTGGTATCGATTTTTCTCACCAGTCAGCGTTTATGCAATCATTCCCAAGCTATAAACCGAACAACCTGCAAGGTAGCTCCGGCAGAAGTTCTACGGATATATTGAACCTGACCATTACCAATACGGCTAATTACCGCTTTATGTTGAAAGACATCCATTCTTTCAATTTTATGATTGGACAGGAAGGCGTTGACTTCCGTCAGGAAGGTTTTATGGTAAGTACCAGAGGGCAGAATAACGATTTCCTGACCAACGTCACTTCCGGTACACGTGCTACCAGTTGGAGTGATGTAGCTGCCGCTTATGCATACGTATCTTTCTTCGGTAGAGGTGAGTATAACTATGACGACCGTTATTATGCAGACTTTTCTGTCCGTACGGACGGTTCTTCCCGTTTCGGTGTAGACGGTCGCTGGGCTACCTTTTGGTCGGTAGGTTTAATGTGGAACTTGCGTAAAGAGAAATTCATACAGAAATACGACTGGCTGACCAACGCACAGGTAACATTCAGTACAGGTACTTCCGGTAACTCTACCATTCCCAATTATGACCACCTGGCTTTGGTATCCGGCGGACTTGATTATATGGGAGAAGCAGGTATCGCCCCTTCTCAAAGAGGTAATGAAAAATTAGGTTGGGAACAGTTGTGGACCACCAATATCGGTTTGCACCTGGGATTATTTTCCCGTATCAACTTTGACTTCGAGTTCTATAACAAACGTACTTCCAATATGTTGATGGAAGTTCCTGTGTCCTACTCTGATGGAGGTTACTCCTCTCGTTGGGACAACGTCGGCGTGATGATCAACCGCGGTGTCGAAATGTCATTAAATACCGACATCATCCGGACAAAGGACTTCACATGGAATATCAATGCCAATGTTTCTTACAACAAAAATGAGCTGAAAGAGCTGTATAACGGTGCAGATGAATACATTGTAGGTACCACCGCAAGCAAACTGACCGTAGGGCATTCTGTCAGTGAGTTTTACATGAACCGCTATGCTGGTGTCAATCCGGCTAATGGTGATGCGTTGTGGTACACCAAAGACAGTGAAGTGACTACTGAACTCAGAGAAGCAGACAAAGTGATGACCGGTAAAAGCTATATCGCTCCGTGGCAGGGTGGTTTCGGCACTACACTGACTTGGAAAGGCTGGTCACTAAATACACAGTTCAGTTGGATGGCCGATCGTTGGCTTTACAACAACGACCGCTATATGGAAGAAAGCAACGGACAATTCTCTATGTACAACCAATCGAAAAGACTGCTTTACGACCGTTGGAAAAAGCCTGGAGACATAACGGATATTCCTCGTCACGGCGTTTATGCACAGCATGATACCCGTTTCTTGGAAGACGCATCATTCCTTCGTCTGAAAAACCTGATGTTGTCCTATACCCTGCCGCAGAATTGGCTGAAGAAGACCAAATTCATCAGCTCTGCGCGTCTTTACGGACAAGCTCAGAATCTGTTGACATTCACCAAGTTTACAGGATTGGATCCGGAAACGAACTCAAACATGTATCAGGCTGCCTATCCGATGTCACGTCAGTTCAGTTTCGGATTAGACATTACATTCTAAAAACATAGTAATCATGATAAAAAAGATAAAGATATATATCACCTTGGCTGCTGTCGCTTTCTCTTCGGTGTCTTGTCTAGACAAATATCCTGAAGATGCGATTCCGGAAGGAGATGCAATCAGAACTGTAGAAGAAGCCAATCAGGCTGTGATTGGAATTTATGCCTACATGAAGAATCCTAATCTTTATAGCGGCTTACTGACATTATTACCCGACTTACAAGCCGATCTGGCTTATGCCGTAGAAGGATACACCAATACATACGGCAACATTTGGCGCTGGGATATCCTGCCTACCAATACAGAAGTGGAAGCCGTTTACGGAACACTAAATGCTCTGATCGGTAAATGCAATTTCCTGCTGGAAAGAATTGCCGTATTGGAGCAGGAGGTTGACGATGAAGATTATGAGAAATTACAACAGTTCAAGGGAGAGGCTCTCTTTGCCCGTGCCCTCTCATATTCGGATCTTATCAAGATGTATTGCAAAGCATACGATCCTGCCACTGCCGCTGATGAACTGGGAGTAGTATTGGTATCAAGCTATTCAAACGCTGGCACATTGAAACGTGCTTCCTTGAAGGACTCTTATCAATTCGTACTAGACGATCTAGCTCAATCTGCAACTTGCCTCAAACCGGATGAAAACGAGAATGACGAATCTTATTATGATACTCCCTACTTCACTATATATGCAGTAAACGCTCTTTACGCACGTGTCTATCTGAATATGCAAGAATGGGACAAGGCAATTGAGTATGCTTCGAAAGTAATCGACAGCCGTAAATTCAAGTTGTCCAGTACAACCGAAATGATTGATTCCGAAACTTCCTATTATCAGTATATGTGGCAGTACGACCATTCCACGGAAACCATCTGGAAAGTAGGATTCACCACCACATCATATGGTGGAAGTTTAGGACAGATATTCTTCAATTATGATTTCAATTCGTTCAAACCGGATTATGTTCCGGCAGAATGGGTGTTGAATCTGTATGCAGATACTGATTTGCGTGCTACTACTTTCTTCCAATTTTATAGAACCGGATACGAACACGGTCTACAATGGCCTTTGCTGGCTAAATATTTCGGAAACCAGGAATTCTATGAACAGAACATCCTGCATGTTACCATGCCGAAAGTATTCCGTCTCTCTGAACAGTATCTGATTCGCGCAGAAGCTTATTGCCAGAAGTCGAATCCTGAATATGGGAAAGGAGCAAATGATCTTACCACATTACGTCAGGCACGTTATTCAAACTACGGTTCCGCTTCTTTAACGGAAGAAAACTGGTTTAAGGAAATATCAGAAGAACGTGTGAGGGAACTTTATATGGAAGGCTTCCGTTTGAATGACCTGAAACGTTGGGGGCAACAAGGACTTGTTGACGGATTCACCCGTAAGCCACAAGCGAATACGATTGCAGTAGGAAGCAGTCTGAAGGTAGATGCTTCCAATCCTTTGTTTGTATGGCCTATTCCACAACACGAACTGGATTTACCGGGGTCGCAAGTTGAACCGAATGAGAGCAATAAATAAGTAACTAAACAGAATATATGACAATGAAACACTATCTAGCAGGATTATGCACGACTGTCATCATAGGATGCAGCCTGGCAGGATGTGACGAAGATCATGTCACATACGACGGTCCGAATTATGTCATGTTCTCCGATACATTATCGACTATTGCCATTCAGAATAATGACTACCATGATGTATATATATCAGCTACCCAAGCATGTGGTTACGACCGCACCTACGGAGTAGAAGTAATAGACAAGGAGAGCAACGCCATCGAAGGGAAACATTATTCAATCGAGTCCAACTCAGTGACGATTAAAGCCGGTGAGTACTCTACAGCGGTGCGTATCCGTGGTAATTTCGACAAAATTGCAGACACGGATTCTATCGGTGTCACGCTGCGCCTGGTCAATAAAGAACAGATATGGAGCGTATATGGTGATAAGGCACGCGTTGTCTTGCGCAAAGTATGTCCATTCAATCTGAATACCTTCACTCGCTACTGTCGTGTTACTTCTACATATTTTGATAGCCACATGCCGGGTGTAACAGAACGTATCATTATGACCGAACCCGATCCGGAAGAAGAAAATGCAGTCATACTCAAAGATTTCTTCTATAAAGGATATGACATTAAAATACGCTTTAGTACCGAAGATCCGCTCCAACCGCTAATCGACTTGGAGCAAGGTCAGGTGATAGCCAATACGAATGAAGTTTTCGGAGGACCAATTGGAGATGGTAATCTAAGAATACAGCAACCTGTCAATATGCTTTCTTATTATAATGTATGTCAACATTATTGTATGTTATATTTTATGCTGTATGCACAAAAGGGAGACGAAGTACAGACAGAAAACACCTATCTGACTATTCTTGAATGGATCAGTGATGCTGAAGCCGGAGTTAAACCGGAAGAACCATCAGATGAGAATAACTAAATAAACGGAAATTCAAATGAGTATGAAAAATATAAAATGGCTCTTGGGAGCATTTTCAATGCTGCTGGCTATGACTACCTTTACTGCTTGTTCGGATGACGACGACAAACTGGAAGTTCCGGTATTCCCGGAATCGGTAGTACTTAATTGCCAGCCGGGAGAGAATGAGCCGGCCGAGTTGGTATTTACCGCCAACCAGCCTTGGACACTCGCTTCTTCCAAATTATGGTGCAAATTCTCTGTAGACGGTGAATTGCAGAATTCATTGGCCGGTAAGGCGGGTGAACAGAAGGTGCAAATAATCGCTACAGACGATGTGTGGAATTTTGAAAATTCTTTGGCTGAAATCACATTATCAATGGGAGGGCAGACGCAAGCGATTGCTGTAGTGAACCGTTCTGCCAATACACGCGATTTAAAGATGTATCAGGACATCGAACATCCTTTCGGAGAGGAAAATCCGGCTACATTGAAATATTCAGTTGTAGGAATCAGTTTGGAGAACATCAGCGTAGTTGCGAATTTTGATTGGGAAATACAAAGATATCCGGAATGGATCTCCATCGATGGCAAATACAGAGTAGGGAAAGCCGGAAAGACATCTGTTATTGCTCTTGATTTTGCTGAGAATGCAGATGTGAGATATCCGTTAGAAGCAGGAGATATAAATAACAAAATTGTATTCGTAAATAAGGACGGACAAGAATATTCTATCGAGATTCCGGTTGCGTATGAAGGAATGCCGGAAGATGCTGTGCAGTTCCCGACAGATCCTTTCAAAGGATGGACGTTCTCACAGGATGGTACACAATATTGGATTTCATCTGGTACACCAGGAGAAGACGAACCGGAAATCATAGAGAAAGAGTTTATAGAATTACAAGTAATTACCCCTGGTACATATAAATTGCATAGTTTTGCTTATAGCATGGCAAATGGATACACATTATTGGGAAAAGACGATTGGATTATTGCAGACATTAAAAATGCAAGCAATAATGACAATCGTAATGTTACGATTTCAGTAAGTCTAAATAGTGATAAAAAAAGAGAAGGATATATACTTGCCATACCAGATGTTCTCAATGTAGAAGGAAAAGATTTATTAAACCATCCATACGATGATGAATATGGTGAGTTAAAGCCGGAGTATGAGCAATACATCTTGACAAGAATTAACCAAGAAGGAGAAAAAGAAGGATTTAACATCATGACTGGCGATGGTGTCCCTATAACAGAGGGCTTAGTTCAAGTACCAGAGTTGGGAAATGAATTCGGAACAGAAAATGCATGGAAATTAACCATGAAAAAACCAGACACTGCAATAACGCTGATTATTGAGGCGAAAGGTATATCCGTTGACAGCCATGAAAGCTCTCTTTGGGATGGAGTCACGTTGGATGCTACAGGCAATACATTCTATTTAGATATCTCTGAAAATGTTGAGATTGGAGATGAAGATATGTACATTGTAATAAGAGATAATATGTGGAGAGCATCTGGTGTACTATATATTGCATTCGAATAATTATATTAGAAAAAAAAGATATTTTCAAATTATGAAATTAAAATCATTCTTTTCAAAACTGAATATAGTCACAGTTATTGCCCTGCTCTGCACAGTGGCAATAACCGGATGCTCCGATGACAACGAAGAGATGCAGGTAGGCAACGGCTATGTACAGTTTAAACTCTATAAGAGTATTGAAGATGGGGAGGAGTCTGCCACTCGTGCAACTACTGATAAATTGGATTTCTTGAATGATGCCAAGAAAATGCAGGTTGTACTTTTGCATAACAACACAACTATTACTCAAAGTGTTCCTCTGAATGCTTATAACGATCAGTTGGCAGAATATGGCTTGCGTAGCGATAAACTAGAGTTGCTTCCGGGAGATTACAAACTGATCGGTTATTACCTGTTCAACAAAGTGGAAGAGAAAATATTCTCTGGAGAACCGGCAGAGCCTACCACTTTCACCATACAGACAGGTGGATTGATCGTACAGGACATTTATGTGAAAGCTGTCAACAGTGGTTTGGTAAAGTTCAAATTAGTGAAAGACTTTTATGAAGGCACTTCTGAAAATACACGTGCCGGAGGAAACGGAGGTGGAAAGACGTATCTTTTCTCTGAGATAGCTAAAGTGGATATCAAAGTAAGAAACCGTTATACTCAGCAGGACAGCACTTTCACCAACTTGAAAGTGAAATATAAAGAGGGATTTGATGGTACGGAAGCCGGAAGTCCGGGAATGGCAGTCGGCGTTATCGACACATTAGTTACTTTAGAGGCCGGTGAATATGAAGTCATCTCATACACTACTTACAATAAAACAAGTAAAATACCTTTGGAATCGACTGCATCACTGAAAGAAAACAGTTTTATTATCAAGGAGGGTGAAGAGACCCATGCAGAAGTTCCGGTGAAAACCAATCGTCTGGCTGCAGATATCCAGGATTATTATGCTTTGAAAGCGATTTGGGAAGCTTTAGGAGGAAAGAACTGGTCGTTCAATGGCGAGGGATATCCACGTGGTACCAACTGGGACTTTAACAAGGAAGAAGATATGTGGGGAAATCAGCCGGGAGTCGCAGTGAACAGCGAAGGTCGTGTAACAGCCTTGAATATCGGCGATTTCAATCCCAAAGGAGTTGTCCCCAAAGAGCTCGGCTTGCTTACCGAACTTACAGTCTTGACACTCGGTTCTCATAACGACAAGATCGGCTCTATCAGTCCGCAAATGAAATACGGAGCGGAAGCCGCTACTACTTATCTTGAGGAGACACGTAATGACTATTACAATAAGTTTTTGAAAAAAAGTCCGTACGCCAACTTCTCTGCAACATTGCAACCGGATTTCAAAGTTGAGGACTTGAAGAAAAACAAGACTAAAGAGACAAATATCATGCCGACAGATGTGCAGCCGGGTGACTATACAAATGGTATTACCGGATTTGAGGATGGAGATAACATCTTTAAGAATCTGACTAAACTGCGCCAGTTCTATATTGCCAACGGTGAGATTAGCTCATTACCTTCTTCTATGAAATACTTGGAAGAGTGCCGCGACGTAGAAATTTACAATTGCCAGAAAATGACAGAATTCCCTGAGGAATTAAATGAATTGAAGAATCTGGAGGCATTGAACTTGGCCATGAACCCTCAGTTTTCAAGTGAAGAGTTATTGGATGGATTGAAGAGTCTAGCAACATCAGATGCCGGAAAGAGTATACAAATCTTATACTTGGGTTATAACAACCTGACAGAAATTCCGAAAGAATTTGCTGAGATGAAAAAGTTGTCCAAGTTGGATTGCGTACACAACAAAATCAAAACCCTTTATCCGATGGGTGCTGATATCGATTTAACGCAACTGACCATGGACTATAATGAGATTGAAGAAATTCCGGATAATTTCAGCGGTATCAACAACATCGAAACATATTCATTCTCTCACAACAAGCTGAAAGTATTGCCCGATATGTTCGATGCCAGCTCCATTTATGTCATGAGTTCTGTCAATTTCTCATACAACGAAATAGCAAGCATTGAAAATGATGGCAACGGCTATAAAGGGATCAATGCCTCTACGATAGACTTATCATACAACAAGCTGACTAAGTTTCCGGGGGCCATCATTCAGGCGGGTTCTCCGGTAAGTTCGTTGACTCTGGCAGGAAATCAGATTTCCGAATTTCCTAAAGGAGCTTCAAAAGGTCCGAGAGCCAATATGCTGAATACACTCGATTTGACTTTCAACTGCCTGACTGAACTACCAGAAGATTTCTCTACCAACTTCTACTATATAGTACAGATGGATTTAAGTTACAACCGATTCAATAAGTTCCCGTTCGAGGCACTGTATATTCAGACATTGCGTTCTATCGCAGTCCGTCATCAACGTGACGCGGACGGTTATCGTTGCATGAAAGAATGGCCTACCAATGTAGCTACCTGCCCGGTACTGCAACGTCTCTTCTTAGGTGGTAATGATATCGGTGAAGTGCCCGAAACTGAGGAAATCTCTTACCGCATTTACATACTCGATATCAGCGACAATCCGGAAATCGTAATTAACGTATCAGCCGTTTGTCCTTATATCACTGCCGGAATGTATACATTGATTTACGACTCTTGGCAGAATATCCGCGGATGTCCTGCATTAAAGTTGGAGAATAAATAAGTTGTATTGCAGTAAAATAGAATTTTATGAAGAAATATATAGTAAAACTGACTTTAGGCTTGATATTGTCTGCTGCTTTCATTACGGCTTGCACAGACGATGATGACGATGATCAAGCAATTGCTTTCGGGCTGAGCACGGAGGAACTGGTTTTTCCGGAAAATGGCGGAACAGAGAGTGTGACAATTACTGCTGCCAATACCTGGAATATAAATGCAAACGCATCCTGGTTGAAGATTACACCGGCAAATGGTATGGGAAGCGGAGAGTTCACCGTTTCAGCAGATGCATCGGTATTGGCAGAACCGAGAACAGCATCCATCCGTATAGAAGCTGCCGGAGAGATGCCTAAGACCATCAAACTGACCCAGATGGGATATCAACTGGGAGTGTATCCTTCCACCACTGATACGCTGATTGAAAATTCGGCACTAAAAGACAAGCGTTTCTTTGAACTGTCTGTTGTAACCAACGTGAGATTTAGCGTAGAAATAAAGGAAGCTATTTTGGATGAATCCGGAAACGACACCGGTGAAATGGGCGAAAAGGCCAAATGGCTCTCTACGACTTACAAAGAGAAAGATTTGAATCTTGACTATGGTCAGCGCCCGGTTGCCGCCAAACTGCGCTTTGACTGGAATGTCAATGTAGAAGACCAGAAGCGTGCGGCTAAAATTGCTTTCAAATTTACAGACAATGACGGAAATCCTCAGGAAACGGTTGTGACGGTAATGCAAAAAGCAGCTCCTACCATTACGGACAACCGTGCAGGAGACTCATTGGCACTGCTGATTATCAGCGAACGTCTGAATGTGATGTCGCCTTGGGATGGTAGCCGCAATATGAGATATTGGAACGGTGTAAAACTTTGGGAAAATACCGATCAGGAGGTAAAAGATAATCCTCAAATGAAAGGTCGTGTGCGTTCCGTTCTCTTTAGCATGTTCCAAACAGAAGAATCGGTTCCTGCTGAAGTCACCCATCTGAAATATGTAGAAACATTGGAATTCTTCAGTAATGCGAATAATGGATTGAAGAGTATCAAATTAGGAAATGAAGTCTGTCAGTTGGAGTATCTGAAAAATTTGAGGTTAGATGCTTATGGCTTGACGGAATTGCCTGATATCAACGAATTAAAAAAGCTGGGAGACAAATTGGAAGTTTTAAGTTTGTCCAGCAATAATTTCAACAAGATACCGGCTGTGCTCAATAAAGAGATACTTCCGAACTTAAAAGTGTTGAAAATGAATGCTAACAGAAGAAGAGACGTTGTTTCCGATCTGACTACGCTGGATAAAGATAAGGATGGCTTATATTTGGATTTGAGCAGCTATGCAGATAAACGGCGCTTCATGGAAATGCTGGCATGGGAATTGGATACTTTACAACTTTCCAATAACTATATCGAAGGTGAATTGCCAACTGATAAAGATCTCTCTGACTCCGGATTGTTTGACCTCTATACAGAGGAAGATATTAAAGCATCCCAAAATACAGGAGATAAGAAAGATGAATTACCTGAGATTCTGGTAAGCACACCAAAAGTAATGTTCAAGACCAAAGGATTTACTGTCAACCTGAACTATTTGCATGGTGAAATTCCCAATTGGATTCTGCTTCATCCTCAAATGGCTGACTGGAACTCATTCACTTTCATCTTTACTCAAGAAGATGCAAAGAGTGATACAAAAGGCAACCTTCCGGGCTTTGTCAATATACCGAAGGATTTTGAAGAATATTACGAGTTGTATCCTAACAAACGCCCGACTTGGGAAAATTAAACAGTTGAAGAATTATGAAAAAGATATACTATAAAATAGCGATTTTGTTCACTGCTTTTTTCGTGTCCTGCACAGACACGGAAATGGTAACAACGAATGAACTGACTACTCCGGTAACTTCCATTCCGGCAGATGCATGCCGGGGAGAATTGTTAATCAAGTTCAAACCGGAAGTTGCTGATTTATTGGATCAGGCACAGACACGTTCAGAACGGGGTGTGATGACTCGTTCCAGTATTCCCACTGTAGATGAAGTGCTGGATGTTGCAGGCGCTTATCATTTTGAACGTATTTTCCCGGTAGATGTACGCCATGAAGAACGTACTCGTAAAAGAGGGCTTCACCTTTGGTATCTGGTACGTTTTAATAAGGATGCGGATTTGCAGAAAATAGCTCAAGACCTATCCAATGTTGGAGAAATTGCAGCTATCGAATACAACCGTACTATAAAACGGGCTTACAACACTCAAAAGCGTCCTTTTATGCTCGACGAGCAAACCAAACGTGCCATTGCCATGTGTACAAGTCAATCGGCAGAAAGGCCATTTAATGATCCGGGACTGGCTTTGCAATGGAGCTACATCAATAACGGAACAATAAAAGAAGCCCAAGAAGGGACTGTAACGGTCGGTGCAGACGTGAACTGTAAAGAAGCGTGGAAAAAATGCACCGGTGATCCATCTATTATTGTTGCCGTTTTGGACGAAGGAGTAATGTACACTCATAAAGACCTGGCTCAAAACATGTGGAAAAATCCGGGAGAAAATGATGTTACTTCTCCTGTAGATAATGATGGGAACGGATATGCAGGAGACGTACACGGCTATAATTTCGTATCCGGAAATGGATATATATCTTGGTCGGAAGCTACGGATACCGGACATGGTACACACGTTGCCGGAACAATTGCTGCTGTCAATAATAACGGAATAGGCGTATCCGGTATAGCAGGTGGTGACGGAACAGATAATTCGGGTGTGAAGATTATGTCCTGCCAATTATTTTCCGGAGATAAAGGGGTAACTCTTTTTGCCGAAGCCCAAGCTATCAAATATGCGGCAGATAACGGTGCTGTTATTTTGCAATGCAGTTGGGGATATAACTCCGGGCGTTCCAACGCCATGAATTATACTCCGGGACCTACAACAGATGAAGAATGGGCATCCACTACCCCATTGGAAAAGGAGGCATTGGATTATTTTGTTAACAATGCCGGTTCTCCGAACGGAGTGATTGAAGGCGGAATCGTAGTCTTCGCAGCAGGAAATGAATTTGCTCCGATGTCTTCTTATCCGGGAGCATACAAAGACTATATCTCAGTCGCCGCAACAGCTGCCGATGAAACTCCGGCTTGTTACTCCAATTACAGCACAGGAGTTGACATTTCGGCTCCCGGCGGTGACAGTTGGTATCATTGCACTGAATATGGTTCTATACTCTCTACCCTCCCGGGAAGAGGAACTGCTACACCCGATGAGAATGGATCTACCTCAACCGATTTCGGTGATAACTATGGATACTACGAAGGGACTTCGATGGCATGTCCTCATGTGTCAGGCGTAGCTGCTTTGGGGTTGTCTTATGCAGTGAAACTCGGCAAGCACTTCCGCGCCGAAGACTTCCGGAAATTATTATTGAAATCCACACAACCGATTACTTATTCCGATGAAAGCAAACTATATTACGAAAACTGGTCGGTTAACGGAACTAATCATCCTACCCGTCTTCAGTTAAGTGATTATGTCGGTCAAGTAGGCGGCATGATCGATGCAGCTCTATTGTTGAATAACATCGAAGGTTCTGGTGTAGACATGAAAGTGCCCAACATTTATCTGGGAACAGGCAAGACGACAACCATTAACTTGGCTACTTATTTTAAACCCGGAAATGCAGACTTCACTTGTCAGGTAGCTGACGAAACGGTTGCGACAGTGACTGAAATAGCTCCCGGCAAATATACAGTAAAAGGATTGAAATCTGGTTTGACTAAGGCTGTAGCTACCGCCAAGCTAAATGGAGGAAGCGCTACCACTCAAGAGTTCTATATCACTGTGCGTACCAATGCCGGTGGCAATGGCTGGTTATAAATTGACTCTATCGCAAAAGGACGGATATGAAAAAATATTCATTAATCACTTTTCTGCTGATATGGGTTGCTACGCATTGTGCCAATGCACAGGAAAAAATCTTGCAGTTTGTTACCGGACAAGAGATCAACGTCGGTACATTGTCCGAGGATGATGAAGCATCCGCTTATCGTTTTGTTTTTCACAATTCAAGTAAACGGAGCATCAAACTCACCAAGGTGACTACAACCTGCGGATGTACAGCTGCCCAATTTACACAAAAAGAGTTGAATCCGGGTGAAAAAGGTGAGATTGTACTCACCTATCATCCGGACGGACATCCAGGAAAGTTATATACCCGTGCTTTTGTGTATACCGACCAGTCTTCTTCAACTCCGGTAGCAGAACTTGTGCTGACAGGCATAGTCACTCCTTCCAAAAAGCAATGGAGAAATTTTCCCTATAAAATGGGGGATTTGAGACTTAGAAGAAAAGTGGTCCATTTTACAGAAGCAGGTCCTGAAGGCATTGCCGCCGAACGTCTCACCTGTATAAATAGTGGGAACAATCCGCTGACGGTAACAGCCATGAAAATCCTGCTCCCTGATTATGTAACCGTAACAGTAGAGCCTGAAGTCATACCGGCCGGAATGGAAGCGAATATTTTCATCAAGGTAAACAAACACCTGATACCTCAAGGCCTAAAATATCCTCTAAAGTTTCCGGTCATTCTGGAAGGAATCAGCTCCACGCCCTCAGAACGCACAGTTACCGTGTCTATAGAGAATGGATTTTGAGAATAGAAATTAGTAAAGAAACAAGTAAAAAAGAAAAGTAATGAACGTATTTTTTAAAATGCTGTTATGTACCATGTTACTCGCCACATTTGTAGCCTGTAATGATGACGATGATGTAAAAGACGCAATATTGGAAGTAAACTATAAGAATCTCAACGGTACATGGCGTTTGAGTGAATGGAATGGAAAGGAAATGAATGACGAACTGTATTGCTATATCACCTTCGACCGAAAAGAACATACTTATATAATGTATCAAAACCTCAATAGTATGTATTCACGAAAACTGACTGGTTCATTTTTGATAGAAGAAAAAGAAGATGGCTTTATTCTGAGTGGTACATATGATTTTGGTAAAGGTGATTGGGCTAATAAATATATAGTGACTGAGATGTTGGACAATTCAATGAAATGGATTGTTAAAGATAATCCGGAAGATATTTCAGTATATGTACGTTGTGACAAAGTCCCCGATGATATTTTGACAGGAACTCGTTCTCTGAAATAAAGTCATCTATTAAATTATATCTATAAAAAAATTATAGATATATTAAAAATAGGATTTTACAAATATCTGTAAGAAGTTGTATTGTTATAATATAATTCTTGCAGATATTTTATTTATCGACTAATATACTGCAATCTTTGGTCAAATCCGCCCCAGTTATTGATGAATTAATGAACGTACACAATGTATTTATCTATCTATTACTATAATGGTGTATTATGTGCCATAGTCTTGGGAGGAACAGATTAGAAAAGTTGTATATGGGTAACGGGAGCTATTACATTGTCTACCATATTACAGATTATCGGAATGAAATTAGGGATAACGACTTTAACCGCTCCCTTTATTGTATTTGTATGGATCGTGATAATGATACAGAGAATGATAAGGAAGTAGAAAAAAACTACTAGAAGTAATAAACAAAATGAATATTGATTTATATACAATAGACTGGACTGCTATAGGATCGGTAGCAACTACAATCGCTTTGATAATTGCTTTCAAGTCCATAAATGCATCCAATAAACAGAATAGAGAAAATCCTAAACTTCAAATTTTGCTGATTCGTAAAGAACAAGAGCAAAAAAGGCTTGATGAAATGGTAAATAATATTCTAGAGATAATCCATTCTATAAAACCAATTGATGTTCTTGATTTCTCTTCAAAATGGATAGACAAGACATTACGACAGAAGACAGACATAAGATCGACCATATAGCAGAGCAAGATCAATTGAATAATATCCGGCTGAATATCCAGCTAATAAAATTAAAAAACTATCCTACTGCCAATATCTTGCTCACTCGTCTGAATATAATTAGAGATTTATATGGACAATGGGTAAAATGTATCAACTTACTACATCTGCATTTAGAATCCCGAGATAAGCTCTCAATAGAAGAACAAACGGTGTGTATTACAAACATTGTAAAACAAATGGCAACAACATGTAAGAAACTCAATCCCGAATACACACCGATAATATCTGATATTTGCAAGAAAAAAAAATAATATAATAGATATAGCCAGAGAACTAATGAACATTTTTGAATCAGTAATATTCAACCAAATCCAAACTCACAAACTGGCTCTCGAACCCGAATTATATGAGTTTGTAAAGAAAGAACAAGAAAGAATTGATCGTATTATTGATGCAAAGTAATATTTCCATTTTCAAAAAGACAGTAGTAAGTCAAAACTAAGATATTCAGTTCTTAGATTATTTAAGTGAAAGGTAAATAAGACAATAGATAGATTATAATGAAAGAAGATATTGAAATAATGATATTTGGAGGTAAATATGAAAATTGGTAGATATTATATCTTTACTTCACAATAAATGAATTAGAATATAATCAACTACTTACAGTAAATCTATAACTCTTACAACCAAAAATTTTCTATTTCCTATATAGAGAATATAAAAAAGAAAAGAAAAAAGGTTATTCTACTTGTCTTACCGGATTTTAAAGTATTAGCGGTGATATAACAGTTAATATCGGAAGCCTAGTTCTTTCTGCTATTCAGATATAAAATTGAAGTAATTTTCAGTCAATCATATATTTTATTAGAAAGCCCTGCTACGGGAAAAATGGCAGGGCAAATTTTGTGTTTGTGTATTGGAGTTATTATTTAACGTGAGTTCGATATAAGAATAAATATATTTCACTTATAATTAGAAACA
>ERZ773157.1999-NODE-1999-length-17061-cov-3.475126_pt1 | contig 17061 bp, 13 predicted proteins | sample MGYA00511480_ERZ773157 | MGnify/ENA primary metagenome ERZ773157 (study PRJEB29015, sample SAMEA2737863) | human gut metagenome | biome: human gut; feature: human-associated habitat; material: faeces | place: China | collected 2012 ... | reverse complement strand
TTGTTCCCTTTTTAGGAATAAACATATTAACAATTTTTTTTACTAAAGGAATATTATACAATTTTTCTTGCCAAGGATGATCTGTATGAGAAACTTCTGTTTGAACCCCTCCGTTATCTTTTAGCTTTCTTGTTAATATATAAGAAACAATTGTTATAACTACTATTATTATTTGGGCTAATAGCCCCATCTTTCCATTATAAAACTCTCCTGTAAAAGAGAAGTTTGAAAGACACCAATTTTTTAATGGTTCTAGTAATAATACTGGTAATATTGATATTATTGACAAACTTTGAAATACATAATTTAATTTGTCTCTTTTTAAGATTTCAATTTGCATTTCTTGTGTAATATTATCTACGTTTTTCAAAAATAATGATGAACCATCTTTGTCTTTTCTATCACCAAATTCCTTGGTCAAATATGATATACCAGCAAATTCTTTTAAATAACTATTTGGTGCTGTATCATAATATTTTTCTAGTTCTGTTTCTGGATCATCTGAAATTAATATTTCATAAATTTTTTCACCTTGTTTTGAAACATTTTTTTCATCATCCAAAGAAACTTGATATATAGCTTCTTCAACCATATTAAACTCATGATAAGCATGTCTAATTTCAGCGAAAAAGTCTATTTGTTCTTTTAATAATTTATTGTCAATTTTGTCAACCATTCCCTCTGTCATTGAATCTACAACAAACAATTCGAAGATTAACAAAATTGACATAAGTAATATATTTTGTTTTGTGATTATAATTGTTATAAATACAATAGGTATAAGTATTAATATTGCATTCATTAAAATTTTTGCTGAATCTCTTCTTGTACTATATTCATCGTCAATATTTAAAATTTCAAGCCTTCTACGAAGTTTAAATAAATATCTTTTGATGAAAGGTATTTTAATAAATGTTATATATAATCTCTGGTATAAAACATCCATTGAAAAGCCACTTGTTTTAGTTCCTTGTTGTAACTTCTTTATTCTTGCATATTCTGATTTTCCCATTTGTTTTGCTAAAGCAAAATATGCAATTCCAGCAATTACTAATAAACCAATAGAACCAAATATTATATATTTTAGCACACTAGCATCCATTTAATAACAACTCTCCTTTCATCTATGTTTTATACTTTTTTAGTTTTTCCCCAATATTTTTCAATAAATTTGTCAAATTCAACTGCATCTGTTTCATCCATATTTGCTCTCATATCATGAATATTTTGATCTGTTATTTTATTTGTCAATTGATATTCTCCATCAACATATTCTAAAACATTTTGATATGTATATAAATTTTGTTCTGTTACTTTTGAAAAATATGTTGTTGCATTTTCAAAGAATTTTGTAACTTTTGAATCCATATCATGTTCTTTTTTATATTCAAAGTCATAAGTCTTTGAATCTTTAACAGGTATACATTCTGTTACTCTCTCAATATATCTTCTACCTCTAAAGTCTTTAACTAAGTGAATATCGAAGTTTAATACTGAAACAACCTGTTCTTCTGCTGTTCTTTCATCCTTGAATACACCAGCTCTAAGCATTGAGTTACGAAGTGCTGTTACCAAGTCTGGGAATGTTTTAGCGTGGTGAGTAAATAATGTAAATTTAGAAGCAACCTGTGCAGATTGGATCATCCAAGATGCTACGGGGTCAGTTGCAACCTCACCGATGATGTTAACAGAACCATCAGTCTTTTTCTGAACGTCCAAGCAGGCCTGTCCAGAAATTGTTTCTGTTTCACGCATTGATAATATGTTTCTTGTTGGATATATTTTTCTTAAGTGAAGCTCGAATGCAGTTTCTGTAATACGAAGGTTCATTGTTTCGTATATGTTTTCTATCATGGCCATAAGCATTGTTGTTTTACCACAACCCTGCTCACCAGTAAGAGAAATAATTCTAGCTCCTTTTACTAAGTATTTTAATAAATCGATTGTATCTTCTTTCCCCGGAAATTTTACTATTTGTTCTAGTGTTGCACGCTTAACATCGAACTTTCTTACGAAGAATGCCCATGTTTCAGACATACTTGGTCTAACAACAACGACACGAGAACCATCTTTCATTTCGTTAATCTTGTAACCATTTGTATCTGATAACTGTCCTGGGTTGTTAAATTTGTATATATTCTGGCAAACTCTTTTAAGCTCTGCCTCTGTTCCAAATGAAAGAAAAGCTAAACGTATAGATTTACCATGGAACATTATCCAAATACTATCACAAGCACGTGGTACTTTATGTTCAGAAATTTGGCTTAAGTAATCTCCTTCTGTTTGAGCAACCTGGCTTAGGAAGCTTTCTGGAAGACCAGATACACCACCTGATATACCATCTATATTCATATCTCTTATTTCATCTATACTGCTATAACCTTTATACTGTTGATATATTCTTTGTACAACAACATTCAATTTATCTTGGAATGTTAGTGCAAAGTTTTCTTTTTCATAAATATCATCAATTTCCTCTGGAGTTATAACGTATGAAGGTTTTGACTCCCCTTCTATGTATTTCAAATCATCAAGGTTATATTTTTTCATAATTTCAGCAAATGCTTCATAACCAAATTCTGATTTGTACATATATAATATAATATCAAATTTATCTTGAGCTGTTAAAAGTGATGGTACATCAAAAGGTATTGCTTTTGATACATTTGTTTCATTTACTCCATATTCATTATATAACATATCGTAAATTAATTCTTTTATGTATTTTTTATCATTTACATCTCCATATGTACAACCTTTTAAAGCCTTTTTTAATTCATATTTCTTATTCTTTCTTCTTTTTAATTCTTCCTCTGAAAGACCTATATCATACAAGTTGATTTTAGTAATTTCATCTAATCTTCTTTTTACAAAGCTTATCATCATTTCCAATGTATATGTTCTATCATCGACCTGCATTTTTTCATCTGATTCTTCGTTTTGTCTTTTGGTAATAAACCTACGAATAATTGCAAAGGCTACTCCTAAAACAACTACTATCAATATAAGATTGGTAATCATATTTTTCTCCTTTCGTTAGGCTTACATTCTCATTTTTAAATCTTCCAACTTTGCTAAAATATTATCACAGCCCCTCTTGCATTCCTGCAAAAATTTTGCATTTGCACTTGAACTGTCATTCAAAGTTCTATTATTTAAGAAGAAATCTGCAACTTTGCCTTCCATGCTAGCTTCATAAAATCCTATATTATATGGAACTGCAGATATCTCTTTTGTTTCTTTTAACATTCTAGTTATATTTTTTGTATTATATTTCGAATCGAAATCATTTCAAAAGCAGATTTCACAGTTGCATCTATACAGAAACATAATATTCGTTTTTTTCTTATCAGGATATTGTTCTCTAAGTTGCTTTATTTCTTCAATTTCCTCTAATCCCTGTTTAAATGTAATCACAACAGCGTCCGAGACTTGAAGTATTTCTGATTTGTCTTCAACACTTATTCTTTTATCTACATCAACAAGAATCAAATCATACTCTTTATTAGCAAACTTTAAAACATCTTTATAATATGATGTTATAGTATTATACATCTTTGGGTTTCTTGTTGTTGGTGCTGGTAATACGTCTAATCTGCTTTTAAATACAACTTTCGCATAATCTCTTATAATGTTAGATGATGTTCTATTACTTTGTATTACTTTTATTAATCCTTCAAAGCCATTTGCTATTCCACCTGTTTTTACTCCATTTTCTGGGATTATTCCATTATTCTTTTTCTTTTCCCAAAAGCAATCTTCCATTGTTGTTTCATTAAACCCTGTCGACACAATAAGAATCTTGTTATTATGGTCAATTGCCATTTCTGTTCCAAGTGCAACAACTGATAATGTTTGTCCTGTTTCTTTTGTGTTATTTCCCCAAAAAGATACTACTGCCATATTTATACTCCTCTTTCTATTTGTCTACATGCTTTTTTTACTCCATTAGAGTCTCCACATATATCTTGAGTCCATTCCATAAGTGATGTTTTATATTCATTGCTTAAGCCTTTAAATCTTATTTTAGATAATCGTTGGTTTTCTTTAATAACATCTAGATCTTCATTTAATAATGGAAAATATATTTTATCTTGGTTCCATTTTACTCTACACCCAGTAGCTATATAATTAAAATAATCATCTTCTGACTGAGACATTAAATTTGAAAAATATACTTTCATTATTTCCACAGGTAGTGAAAGTCTTTTTAAGACTTCCACTCCTCTCTTTAATGCATATAAATCGAATGATGTAACAAAATAATTTTTCTTAGAACTATAAACATCAAAGTTATTTAACAAATCAGAATTATCAATATCTATAAGCATATAATCATATGTAAATGCAGCAGATTGAGGCATGCCAAGATATGTTTTTATATCATTATAATTAGTAAAACCTATTGCAAAATCTATATTTGCATAATTTGCTATATATTCACTTCTATTATCTATAGTTGGTATAACATATTTTGTTTTTTGTGTTATTGTTGCATCAACTATTATAACTTTCTTCTTCATTTCTGTTAAAATTTTTGCAATATACATTATAGAATCTGTTTTATCATATGCTCCTATAAAATTTATCTTTTCCATTTGTCTCCTCCTAGAAGTATTCTATCTATTAGTTACCTGATAAGGCATCTAAGTAATCTTGTCTTTGTTCTTGTGCTGTAGAAACTTCCTGTTTAACTCCAGTACTGATATTTGTTGCTACATCATCTGGATCTATAGAATTCTTTGTATTATTTATATTATTTCTTACATCTGAATTTCCTTGATATCTCGTAAGTAAAGCTAGTTTTGCAGTATTTAAAATATTTGAATCATTATTTCTTAGTAAATTCTGAACTGCTTCACTTGGAACATATGTTGGTGTAGCTTTTTCTTGTGTTCCAGGTTCAACATATTTTGCTGTATAAAGCACAGATCCTTCAATCATATAATTTTCAACAATTGCATTACTCATAGTAAGAATTTCATCTTCTGTTAATTGTAGCCAAATTGTAGTTGCTGAATCTACTCCATCTATTTGTGGAATTTCAACTTTTTTCTTAGACACAACAATGTAGTCTTCTCCAGAAGGCATTCTAAATCTAATATCTATATAATCTTCTGCAGCAATCTGGCTTGATAGTCTTAACATGTTATATTCTTGAATTCTTAAATCATTTGTTGTCTTCTCATCAGATTTTGCAATCATAGATGAAGTTACAACTGTATTTGCCTTCATGTCTATTTTGGCAATTAATGGTGGTGTTGTTAATTCTACATACTCTTTAGAATTATTATTCTCTATATAATATTCTCCAGTTGCATCTTCTGTTTTTAATTCTATGTCTCTGCCATCTCTTTGTAAATAAGTTTTACCATTATTTGTAATTACAGAATTGCCACTCTTGTCCTCTAAAAAATAATTTGTTAAATTTGTTATAGTTGCAGTACCATTTGATGGAACTGTATTTTTATCAACTTCTTTAGTAGTAATTAAATCACTTGTTATAATTTGTCCTGATACTACGTCACTCTTCAAAATACATACTTTAACATAGTTTGCAGCCATTTTTGCCTGTTCATCTTGCAATTTTTTCATTTGTAAAAATAGATATGCGACTATTAACGCCATAATTATAAAAGTAATTAACACTCCTAATATAAATGAATTTCTCGCTTTTTTTTGCATTGGATTTGTAGCCATACTTTTTTCCTCCTAAAAGTCAATATTTTGACAAAATTATTACTTATATAATTGTACAACAAATTAATGGTAAAAACAATATTTTTTTTGCTGTAATTTAAGTTTAATTGTATTGTAATATTTTTGTAATATATTCTGATAATTAGCAAAGGAAAAGACTAGGTCTACACCTAGTCTTTTTATGTTCTTTGAAACATTTATTGCAATTGCTATAATTATAATAGCACTTTTTTTATTATATGTCAAACAAAAAATTTCATTCATATTTTATATAATCTATCTTCTACATCTATAATTATATCCATTGTAATTTTTATTTAAGTTATAACTGCAATTCCCTCTATAACAGTTACCACATGAGCAACTACATCCATTGTTATTATTGTTTTCGTCTATACTGTTATCTCCATTGTCTATTACTTGGTTTGCATTTAATGTATTTGTATTAATGTTTCGCGCATTTATGTTTCTTAATGTTATTCCATTACACATAAGATTGCATACTGCTCTAAATATTAAAGCCGTAATATATGAAATTATTGTGTATACCACCGTAAATATTAGTAATCTTATATCTCCTACCGAAAATGTAACTATTAAAAATATAGCAAAAAAAGTTGCCGCTACAAGCCATGGACATTTAAGTATTTTCTGTAGGACAATAGATAATATAATAACTGCAAGTGGTATAGCAAAAAATAATAGTAATAAATCCATATTATATCACATTCCTCTCTAAGTTTATGTTTTATATATAATATGGGTTCTTACTATTATTCGTTACAAATTTAATTATATACAACCTGTACTAAATACAATCCGTGTGCGGGAAGTGTTCTTCCTGCTCTTTGCCTATCTTTTGATTCTATTATTTCTGGTATTTCTTCTGGTTTAATTTTTCCAAGTCCAACATCCAATAATGTTCCTGAAATTATTCTTACCATGTTGTACAAGAAGCCATTTCCAGTTAACTCTATTATTATGTTGTCTCCTTCTTTTCTTACTTCTGCTTTATATATTGTTCTTACACTGTTTTTTCCACTTGTTCCACTAGATTTAAATGCCTTGAAATCGTGTTCTCCTTCAAAATATTTTGCCGCTTCTTTCATCTTTTCTGCATCTAATTTTATTGGAAAACAGTATTGTAAATTTCTATATATAGCTGTTCCATATTCGGAATTGTTTATAACATATCTGTAAGTTTTTTGTTTTGCATTGTATCTGCTATGGAATCTCTCATCTACTTCTTCTGCCTTTTTTATTATAATGCTATTTTTTAATTGAGAATTTATTGCTATTGCCATTTTTTCTATTGGCATATTAGAGTTTGTTTTAAAGTTTGCAATTTGACCTAATGCATGAACTCCAGCATCGGTTCTTCCCGATCCTATAAGGTCTACTTCTTCTTTTGTTATATTAAATATTGCTCTTTCTATTTCTCCTTGAATGTTTAATTTATCTGGCTGTTTCTGCCATCCATTATAGCATTTTCCATCATATTCTATGGTAAGTCTTATATTTCTCATATTATTTGTCTGCTTCCTTATTTTCTTTACTTTCTTCTTTATCTTTTTTCTTTAACTCTTGAATATTCTTCAATCTTGCTAATTTGTTCTTTTCTTTCTCATCCAATCTGTTTGTTATGATATTTTTTATTAATATTTTTTTCAAAGCATCTTCTTTAACATCTACAATTAGAGTTCCATCTTTTGCAATAGATATTTTTCCAGACTCTTCTGATACAACTATTGCTATTGCATCATATTCTTTAGAAATTCCCACTGCAGCTCTGTGTCTTGTTCCTAATTCTTTTGAAATATCTGTATTGTTTGCAAGTGGTAATATACATGCTGCTGCTGCAATTCTGTTATTATTAATTACAACTGCACCATCATGTAACGGAGTCTTTGGAACAAATATATTTACCAATAATTGTGGAGATATTTCAGAATTCATTTCTATACCTGTTGATATAATATCACTCAAGCTGATGTCTCTTTGAATTACGATTAATGCTCCTGTTTTTGTTTTTGCAAGTTCTTCTACAGCAATTACAATCTTGTAGATATCTTCTCTTGTTTTAGTTTCTATACTTTTGTCCATTCCAAATAAATTTGTAAACTTGTTTGTTCCAATTTGTTCTAATCCTCTTCTTATTTCTGGTTGAAATATTACAACAAGTGCAATTACTCCAGAAGGCAAAAATGCCGTTAAAACAGAGTGTACTATTGTTAAATTAAGTATTCCACTAATCCATGTTATAAGAATGAACAAAATTATTCCCTTTATTAATTGCAATGCTCTTGAGCCTTTCGCTATTTGGAACATTTTTACTACAATAAATATGACTATTGCTAAATCCAAAATTAATGATACTAGTTTAATCGGATATTCTTGTAATAGCTTAAAATATTCAGATATACTATTGCTCCATGTTGATACTATACTTGTTATAAAATTTTCCTTCATTTTTTGCTGTCCTTTCTTCGTAAAAATAAGTCCATCGTTATAAAACATTTAGACGTTGTTAAACTCTATTTCTAGAATTTAATCAACGTCAAATTTTATTATTGCATTAGGTAAAATATAAGTGTTGCAGACACTGCCAATACCATTAATAAAGCTAAAAGCGCTGCCATTACTTTTACAAATATTTTTCCTGCCTCATGTTTTTTCTTTGCCATAATTTTCATATTCCTTTCTCGTGTTAACTATTTTATTTCTACACTTTCATACTTATTTTAACATTTTTTTATTATTATTTCAATAATTCTGCTAATGTTATTATAAACATTGCATGAGACCAACCTAAACCAATTGCCCAACTAGGCTTCATTGTGTTGTTATCTACCTGTTCTGATATAAATCCTAATGAAGATGTACTGTTTACAACAAAATTAAAACATTCTTGAGCCATCTTCTTATTTCCTGCTTTTAAATAATACATTGCCATCCACAAGGTTGTAACTGGCCATGGGTATTTTCCACCCATGTAACTATCTTGTTCAAACCTTAAATATCCACCTGTATATGTACGTAGTGTCATATTTATTTTTTCAACAGTATTTAAAACTTTTTTCTCATCAGCTCCAAACAATTCGAATGGATAAACAGCTCCTATTGTACTAATATCCATTTTACTATCTTCTGTATTTCTGCGTAACACTTTAGTATTTTCATCATACAAATTATTTTCAACATACTTTCTTATGTTTTCTATTTCATCTTTTATTTTCTGTATGTCTTTTGCTATTTTTTCAAGTTTCAATCTATTATTTTCGTATTTAGGTTTTATCTCCTCATACATTCCAATCATTGCATTAAATGCGCCATAAATACTTGCAAGTGAATACAAATGAACACCTTCGTTCATTTCCCACAAGTCATAGCTTACATGCTTATAGATTTGGTCTTTTTGTCTACCTTCTTTTATTACCTGCTCTTCTATCTCTTTTTTTACTAAGTCTTTTTCTTCTTTTTCGCCAAAAATATTTTCTAAATATTTGAATAAGAAATGTAATGCATTTTCACACATTTTCATATTACTTTGTAAAAATTTCAATTCTTTAGTGTTTTTATAATGCTCATAAACACCATAAATTACACTTGCTGTTTCATCTATTTGGTATCCCCAACAAGGTGCTAATGTGCCATCTGTATAAAATCTTTGCTCCCACATTCCATTCTTGCTTTGAGTTTTTTTGCAGAAATTTTCATAGAACTTGTCTGTTTCTTTTTTCATATTCAAATAGTCAAATGCCTTAGCAATAAACACGGCATCTCTTGGCCAGCAATACGAATATCTTCCACTCTTTTCTCTGTTTTCATCTATCTCAACAGTTGCAGATACTCCTCCTGTTTCCTCATTTTGTAATAAAGGAAACAGCAATATTGTACGCTTATATATTTCTTTCACTCTGTCATTCACAATTTTATTACTATTTTCTTTCAAATTTAATCCATCATGCTTTTCCAAATAGTTTGTCCAATATTTTTTCGCTTGAGTATATTCTTTATTTACATCTATTTTTTTATAATTTTCTATTTTTTCTTCGAGTTCTTCCATATTTTTTATATTGTTATTATTCTCAATGTATATAAACAAAGTAAAGTCTATCTGGTCACCTGATTTCAATTGTCCAAGATTATAGCTTACAGCAGAATCATTAGACATTCCTATATAATCTTTATCAGTTAGCACAGCTTCTCTAAAGCAACTCTCTACATCATTAATTCTATGCCCTGATATATTTTTATTTGTAAATATGCTAAATGAAAAATCATGATTATATTGAATTAAGCCATTATCTATTACTTTTCCAGACACCATATTATTATCATTTGAATATAATTTTGAGCGTACCAAAAAGCTTAAATCTAGATCAAGCTTATTTCCATTTACAATTGTGTATCTCTTTGCAATTATGTTCTCCTTGACAAGAGCAAAGTCAGTCTGTCTTATTTTTAAATTAAAATATGTATTCTCAATTTCAGTATTTAAAATATTTGTATTGTCAGTATAATACTGGTTGTATCTGTTATTTATGTCTTGGTGAAGATAAATAATTGCAGAATCATTTACCTTCATTCCCACATGGAAAAAGTCCACAAATTGCTTAAAATCTACACTTGGATAGTAAGCCCTTAGTAGCTCTCCAGTGCTACTAAAGGTTGCTCTTACATTCTTATTTCCAATAACCGCATCATTAAAAAATTTATTACTCATTGGTTTTCTCCTTTATTTTTTCGAATTATTTATCATTTCCAGTTGCAAAAGAATTAAATTTGACTTTAGCCAAAATTGTAATTACTTTTCAGCTTAACTGTTCTCTATAATATCAACAATTCTCTGCTCCAATTCCTTAACCTTTTCATTAACTCTTTTTACATCATCATCGCTTCTTTCTTTTGATAGAAGGTCTTCTTTGATGATGTTTTTCATATCTTCAATTTCTTCTTGTAGCGTCTCTATTCTGTCTAATACTTCTAACCTTAAATAACGTTTATCTATTGGATCTTCGTATTTCTTTTCTACTGTAAAATTGTCATCTAGCGTATATTTTTCTCCATATCCAGGTATTGTAACTGGAATTTGTGTTGTGTCTACAATTTTGTTTTTCAAAACCAGTTGCCCATTAGGTTCTCCATGTACTAAGAATATGTGCTTTGGCTTTTTTATGAATGAATATACGAAATTTAGTAGCCATTCTTGGTCAGCGTGACCAGAATAGCCTTCTATATATTCTATTCTAGCTTTTACGCTAAACTCTTCTCCGAATATTTTAACTTTTTTTGCTCCATCTACTATACTTCTTCCAAGTGTTCCTGGTGCTTGATATCCAACAAATAATATTGTACTGTTTGGATTCCAAATATTATGTTTTAAGTGGTGTTTTATTCTTCCAACTTCACACATACCACTAGCAGAAATTATTATCGATGGCTCATCACTCTCATTTAATGCCTTAGATTCGTCTGCTGTTCTTGTAAATTTTAGTCCAGGAAATTCTAGTGGATTGTCTCCTCTTTCCATAATAGCTTTTGTTTCATCATCAAATAAATCTTCATTATTTTTGAATACTTCTGTTGCAGATATCGCAAGTGGACTATCAACATAAACAGGTGCTCTCATCAATGTTTCATACTCTTTTTGGAAAGCTTCATCTTTACTTCTCTCTTCTTTTATTATGTTTAATTCATATAAAATTTCTTGAGTTCTTCCAACAGCAAATGAGGGAATTACAACTGTTCCTCCATTGTCAAGTGTCTCTGATACAATATCTAGAAACACTTTTGCCTTGTCATGTGTTCCAACATGCAATCTATCTCCATATGTAGATTCCATTACTAAATAATCTGCATCTTCTATCATGGTTGGTTCTGAAAGCAGTGGAATATCATTATTTCCTAAATCTCCAGAAAATACTGTTTTTGTAGTCTTTCCATCTTCATCTACCCAAATTTCAATTATTGCAGACCCCAGCATATGCCCAGCATCGTTAAATCTAACATGAATGTGTTCATCAATATCAATAATTTCATCATATTTTATTGGTTTAAATATTTCCAAACATTTTGTAGCCTCTTCTGCAGTGTAAAGTGGTGGCTGTTGTTTTAATCCTTTTCTTTTTCTCTTATTATTCTTCCACTCATTTTCTTGTTCTTGAATGTGTCCACTATCTGGTAGCATTATCGAACATAGCTCACATGTTGCTTTTGTAGCATACACTGGCCCTCTAAAACCTTCATTATATAATTTGGGAATACGACCAGAGTGGTCTATATGTGCATGTGTTAAAAGCATGAAATCTATGTCAGCTGGATTATACAAAAATGGTGCTTCATTTTCCATTTCATCTGTTGCTTTTCCCTGGTACATTCCACAATCGACTAAAAATCTCTTGCCAGCTCCTTCCACCAAAAAGTTAGAGCCTGTAACCATTTTTGTTGCTCCTAAAAAAGTTATATTCATTCGTTTTTCTCCCTTCACATTTAAACAACAATCTGCGTGTTTATAAATTTAATTATTTTCACAGGTTATTATTCAAATTTTCTATTATTTCAAAAATAACGGAATTTTTTTATTTAGCTTTACGTTTAGCGATTTTAAATTATATACAGTTTCATTGTATATACTTTCAGCCTCTTTTTCATCATATATACTAACAGCAATTTGGCTTTGTACTTCATTTACATACTGTATTTCTTTTATCTTATTTATCTTTATTTGTATTTCTTTTAAATCTATTATCTTTGTTATGAATATATATTTCAAAATTGCATAACATATGCTTGCACTATTAGAAAAATTAGTTATTATCTCTTTATCTATGCAATTATCAATTATAATATTCATTACTTTCTCAATTGACTCTTGTAGCTCAGGCTCTTTTCCAATTACTTCATTTTTTGTAATTGGTATCATACAATAATATCTAAATTCATATAGTACTTTTTCTAAAAAATCTTTATCCTCCAAATTTTCTTCTATTTTTTGTTGATAATATTTTAAAACTTCTTTTTGAAATTCTATTATTTCTTGTTTTCTTAAATCTCCGTTCTCTGATAGTTCTATTACATTTTTTAACAATGAACATTCATTTTCCATATTCGTTTTTTGTTTAGAAAAATTTCTTGGATCTAGGTATCCATTCATAGTTTTTAGTTTTTCAACTTGTGCTTTTCTTTCATTTTCAAGTATATCATATAAAAAACTTACACTAAATATCTTATCCTTATTTGGAAGTTTAGAGTTTCTATTAATATATTCTTTTTTCAATTTTTCTTTTAAGGGTTTAAGAATTTCATCACGGATTTTCTGACGAACTATAACGTCTGTTTTGTAATCTTTATGACCAAATTCATCTATCTTATTTAGAAAGTTTACTCTATCTTCCATCAAAAATAATAGTCTTATTAATTCATTTAACCTTGTTGTAATCTCATTTTTTATCTTTTCGTCTTGTTTTGCAATAATAGCCAAAATTATAGTATACAATTTTTGATAAAATAAATTAGGATTTTGGAAATTTTGTTCATAAATTTTCTCTTTAAAATTATCATCTAATCTTAAGTTTAAGAGCATCATGTTTTGGAATATCAAATTATATTCAAAATCACTCTGTTTTTTTATATTATTGTTCCAAGACCAACCATCAAAATCGCGTATAACCTCACTTCCATTAATACTTTTTGCTTTAAGTAAAAACTTATTTATTGCATCTCTATAATACTTGCTCTCGGTTATTTCCAATTGATTTTTGTTGTACTTTTCCTGTAACAAATTCATCTGAATTAAAGAATATAAAATTGCCTCCTCATTTGCATATACCAAAATAGAGCCTCTATCTGCATCTATTTTGCAAACCACGTTGTCGTGTTCTAGAGGCTTACTCTCTTCTGTTTCTGGTATTACTAGTTTTATCTCGAAACATTGTTTATCTATTATATTTAATATTTTCTCCATAAAATCTACTTTTGGAAGTGCATTAAATTTTACTATAGAATAGTCTGCATATCCATTTTCAATTTTATATAACATACTTAATAATAAATTTTTTACACTCTCATCAAATGTCTTATTTTCCAATATTTTTTCCAATTGATTATTGTATTCATTTGAATTAAGCTTTGAAAATATTCGCATATTTCTTTTGTACCTTTCTAATATTCCAATTACATTATACTAAGTTGAAAAAGAATTAATTTTTATTTTCAACTACTATGAGTTTAATTCAGCCCATCTCTCTTTCGTCATAAGAACTTCTCTTGGCTTACTTCCTTGGTAGCCTGAAATTATACCTCTTTCTTCCATTTGGTCTATTATTCTACCTGCTCTTGCATATCCAACTTTAAACTTTCTTTGAATATACGATGTTGATGCTTGTCCTGTTTCTATTACTGTTTCTATTGCATCATTTAGAAGTGGGTCTGTTTCATCATCATCTAAGGCTCCTTCATCAATCTCTTTATCTGTTGTGTTAGCCTTTTCTATGTATTCTGTAATATCATCTCTATATGTTGTTTCTCCGTTTGCCTTTACAAAGTTTACAAGTTTTTCAACTTCTTTATCAGATATGAATGCTCCTTGGATTCTTACTGGCTTTGGAGCTCCTGTTGGGAAGAATAACATATCTCCTTTACCAAGCAATTTTTCAGCACCAACCTGGTCTAAAATCGTTCTCGAGTCTACTTGAGAAGATACCGCAAATGCAATTCTTGATGGAATATTTGCTTTAATTAAACCTGTTACAACATCAACAGATGGACGTTGTGTAGCAATTACTAAGTGCATTCCGGCAGCTCTTGCCTTTTGTGCCAATCTGCAAATTGCATCTTCAACATCACCTTTTGCAACCATCATCAAGTCTGCCAACTCGTCTACAATTATAACTATATGTGGTAGTTTTCCGAAATTATCTTCTTTTTCTATTACTTCGTTATAGCCTTTTAAGTCTCTTACGCCTTTTGACGCAAACATTGTATATCTGTTTTCCATTTCTTGAACAGCCCATGCAAGTGCTCCTGCAGCCTTTTTAGGATCTGTTACTACCGGAATTAATAAGTGTGGAATTCCATTATATACAGATAATTCAACTATTTTAGGGTCAATCATAACCAGCTTTGCTTCACTTGGTTTTGCCTTATATATTATGCTTGCAATTAGAGTATTTATACATACACTCTTACCAGAACCAGTTGCACCAGCAATTAAAACGTGTGGCATTTTTGCAATATCTGTTACAATTGCATCACCAGAAACATCTTTTCCAAGTGCAAATGCGAGTTTCGACTTGTGTTCTTTAAATTCATCTGTTTGTAAAATATCTCTTATGTGTACAATTTCACTTTCTTCATTTGGCACTTCTATACCAACGGCTTGTTTTCCTGGGATTGGTGCTTCAATTCTTATTGATTTAGCGGCCAAATTTAAAGCAATATCATCTGCAAGGTTTGCGATTTTACTTACACGCACTCCTTCTGCAGGTTTTAATTCATATCTTGTTATAGCAGGTCCAACCGAAACATTTTCTACTTTTGCAGAAACACCGAAACTATATAGTGTTTTTTGTAATTTCGAAGCAGTATCTGCTAGTGCTCTTTTTCCGCCCTTTAAGCCTTTTGATGTTCCTTCGCTTAATAGATTTAGTGGCGGAAATTCATAGTTTTCATCCTCAACAGTAAGCGTATGCTCTAATTGTAAAACTTCTTTTGTCTTATCTTCCTTCTGTTCTTCTTGTTTCTTAAATAATGGATCTTCTATAAATTCTGGTGATTGTTTTCTTTCTTCTGATTTTTCTGTTCTTACTTTTTTATCGTCTTTTATCTCTTTTTCAACATCAAATAATTTAGAAGATTTTCCAATATCCTTACCATTCAAATTTATTTGGAGTTGTTCAACATCTAAAGCGGCCTTTTCTTTTTCTAGCTTTTCCCTTAATTTTCTCTCTTTTTTAGTCTCTTTTCTTTCATCTATTCCAATTATTTTGTCCTCATCGTTTTCTGGTTCTGCTTTTGCGTATTGCTGTTGTTTTACTTTTTTAGCGTTCTTTCTCTCTTCTGTACCATCTATAAAATCTGATATTCTATTTACTAAATCTATTCCAAACATAGATACAGTAAGTGCAATTATTCCTCCTGACGCAATTATTATAGTTCCTACTTTTTCAAATAGATTTATAAGTGGAATTGTAACAATAGCTCCAATAGCACCACCTCCAGCGCCATTAGCACCAAGTTCAAAGAATTGTTTCATAACATTTTCCATGCTTCTGTTTTCTATTACAACATTTCCTTGATATATTTCGTAGACATTAAAAATTACTGCTATGCACAACAATAATGCGGAAAACTGAGCTATTTTTTTAGACCACGAGGTTTCTCCTTGGTATGCAATATATATTGCCAATATAAAAACACCAACTGGCAAGAAATATTTTATATATCCCATTATTCCACCTAAAAATGGACTCAAGTGTTCTCCTATAAATCCTGAATTTGTATATATTAAAACTGCTAACAATATGCTTGCTATTATCATTACAGCCACAACTACATTTATATTAACTTGTTGCTTCTTCTTTTTTCTTCCTCTCTTTGCCATATGTTCCTCCCTTTGCCTACTTTTCTTAAAGTATTTTTTATACTTAGATATTCTATCATATTAATTATTAAATTTCCATATTTTTTTAGCATTTGCCAAACAAATTTTCTTCAATACAAAATTAACCAATATAAACTTTGAAATTTATATTGGTCAAATCGCACTATTTTACTTCTTTTCTATTATTTTCTATTACTCTTAAAGCATCTTCTAGTGTAACTTGTACGCCAGCCAAAATGTTATCAGCATATGCCTTTGTTCCATTAGAAATTTCTCTAGCCATATCGTTAGCATTTTCAATTATCTTATTTTTTTGTTCATATGCTTTTCTAGTAATTTCATGTTCATCTATCATCGAAATTATTCTGTTTTCGGCTTCTTTTACTATTTCACTAGCTTCTTCATTGGCTTTGCTTATTATTCTGTCATGCTCTTCTTTAATTACCTTTGCTTGTTTCAATTCCTCTGGTAATTTTAATCTAATTTCTTTTATTATGTCTAACACTTCTTCTTTGTCTATAATAGCTTTGTGGGTAAAAGGCACTTCCTTACTATTTTCTAGCATATCTTCAATTGTTTCTAACAAGGTAAATATCTCCATGTTTTCCCCTTTCATTTAAGAAATATTAATGATACTCTTCCATACTTTCTTAAATCGTATATTTTGTAATTAATATTCATATTATTTATTCTATTTATATCTCTTTCTGGTTCATCTGTTTCAATTATAATTATTCCATCATCTTTTAATAATTGTA
>ERZ773157.1996-NODE-1996-length-17074-cov-4.941536_pt1 | contig 17074 bp, 13 predicted proteins | sample MGYA00511480_ERZ773157 | MGnify/ENA primary metagenome ERZ773157 (study PRJEB29015, sample SAMEA2737863) | human gut metagenome | biome: human gut; feature: human-associated habitat; material: faeces | place: China | collected 2012 ... | reverse complement strand
TTGTACACCATAAAATCAACAATTGCATCCCAAGACTCTCGAAGCAAATCGTTAATAAACGTAATTTCATGCGCATTCCCCTGTACATAAGTAATATTCCTCTCAGACATACGACAGCTACGCGTAGTTACGTGTACATCATCACCTTGTTCAGCAAGTATACGAGTCAAATGCTCCCCCATAGCTCCAGTACCACCAAGCAAGAGGATACGACGATGTATTGTCTTCTTTTCTTGATCAATCATTCTGTCTCAATTAATTATTCGTATAGTCTTTCAATCATATTAATCACTCTAAAATCCATCAAAAAGCTATATATATCCTACCTTTTCACACTTATCTTTCTCTTTACAATCTCAATGACAAAAGTGGACTCAGCTTTATTGAGCCCTATAAAATATATAGTTAACCCAGTAAATATAAAAATTACTATAGCTGAAAGAATAAAATTCAAAAACGGAGTAGAAAATTGAATATTGATAAAATAAGAGAATAATAGACACAGAATAAACACAGCAAAAGAACGCAAAAGAACTTGACTAAAAAATTTACGTATCTGAAAATCATACTTTAAATGAGATTGCCAAAGTAGCGCACAAATGACAAAAGCCTTAAATATTATATTAAGAATAAACACCCATTCCGGTGCAAAGCCAGATCTAAGAAACAAAAAAGAGGCTAATATATTTACTAAGTAAATAATCGTTAGGCATATCTCATAAAGTTTAATATTACCCTCAGCTAATACCCCAGTTAAAAGCGGATTAGAGAAGCAATCCAACAAAGAATACAGCAAAATAAGTACAATAAAGGTTGAAGTGTACTTTGGCACTTCTGTAAGCCACAATCCAACGACATAGTCTATATTTGCTATCAAAGGGAAGAAGATAAGCAGCAAAATGAAAAATGCGAACTTTTCACTACGAAGAATTAAGCTATGCATAGAACTTATTTCCCCACTTGAATATGATTTCGTTATCTGAGGATTAACAGCCATAAGGAAATTATTTACAAAGCCATATACAGCAGCATTAACCTGCATCGCTATACCCTGAGCTGCATTCACAACAGGACCACAATATATATTTAATAATATACTTGAACCTTGATCTTTAAGAACAACTACTCCATTACCGAAAAACGCCCATCCAATAAATCTAGACATATCTTTAAGTAAGACTTTATCTAATATAAAACGATAATGAGCCTCTTTAAAATGATGCTTACTATAATATCCATAAACAATACGCATAATTAGAGATACGGACATAAGCAACACTGACCATAATATCAATTTATCCCCTGGGAATAAGCACAATAAATAACATATTACTAATTTCAAAATAACCTCTAGGATGCTAATGTAAGCAAATGCTGACATTTTTTCATGGGCAATTATCAATGAATTATAAGGAACGCTGATGAGATTCACCATAAAGGTTATTATTGAGCATTGAAGCACCCAATTCGCTGAATATAAACGATTTGCCGGTATATTCATTTTTGTATTTAAAAACCATACACCCACAACTTCAGCAATTACCATAACAATCAATGACATTACTATCTGGATATTCACAGATGTGCAGAATATTATATTTAGCTTTTGTTTATTGCCTATACCTATCTCATAAGTTAAATAACGGCTAATTGCAGCTGACAAAGATCCAGATATTATTGAAAACATAGCTACAACACCTCCTACAGCATTGTAAATGCCATAATCTTCTACGCCCAATGCTTGTAAAATTATTCGCGAAGTATAGAGTGAAACTGCAATGATAAAAAGCATCCGAACATAGAGCATTGCGGTATTCTTTGCAATTCGTTTATTGTTTTCAAGAGTGGCAAACATTCTTATATAACTTCTTTTATATTTAATGAACAAATCATACGACTATAGTCATCTTAGCTACATTATAGTTCATAAATGCATTGTTTTCAATCATTTACCTTCCCCATCAAGGTACTCCAGAAGTTCTTTCCCAACAAATTCCAAACAATAACACTAATTACACTCAAAAAGATAGATACCAAAACATAAATTTTCAAACTGATGCCGGATGAATTTAATGGAATCACAGCAGGCTCTACTACTGCAAATACGGGCTTTTCTTCCTGAACTTTCGCCCTTGCAACTTGTAGTTGATTGGCTACCTGACTGTAAACTTGATAGGCTAGACTCATGTCATTTTGTAATCGCTCTTGTTCAGCACGGACACTTTGAAGAATCAAATTATCGTGCGTATCCACGTATTCAGCATATTTCCTTTGGGCATCATAATATTCATCTTGGCGCTCTTTGAATAACATCTCTAAATAAATACAATCCTCTTTTGCTTTTGAGGTACGATAGCCAATGATGTATTCTTGCAACTTATGCACAACAGAATCAGCAACAACTGCAGCGATTCTAGGATCCTGCAAGGTAACTGAGACATTAGTGATAGCTGTTTTCTTATCTACGGAAGCAATAATGTTTTTCTTAAGAATCTTTATTTTCTTACTTGTCTTTTGGGTAAGTTCAATAGGATTATTGTTTGTTTTATCAATATACTCTTTATTCTCATCCTCAAATAAGGATTTTATGCCACTAATTACCAAACCGGGGATACCCATCACATAACTCCACCAAGCAGAAGATTGCTCCTCTAAATAATATTCCAAAGAAGTCTGTTCTACTTTTTTTGCGCTTGGAACATTCATATCAAGAAGTTCCAAAAGAAAGGGAGTAGATGAAACAATATCTGATGAAAGAGAAGCGTTTAATGCATCAGTACCATCTCCAATTGTTGCGCCGCTTCCCAAAAATGAAGCTGCAAGTCCGGCAATCCCATTAGTGCCTTTGGAATTTCCCATTTCAGGTGACAAAGTCACTTTGACTGTATATTGCTTAGGAATACTAAATGCTACTATAATCCCCATAATCAATCCTATTCCGGCAGCTTTATATAATGTTTTGCGGATGCTTATTATCTTACGCAGAATATCCATCAAATCGATTTCCATCTCATCATTTAATAATTTATCCTGTTCTGAAGAGACATTTCTATTTAGTTGTTGTTCTGACATAAAAGTAAATTCTATTATTTCTTTATAAGATTAGCAATAGAAGCAATCATCATACCCAAAGAACTGAAGGAAGTAGCATAACCCAAAATATTAGCTATGTTCCCTTTCTTCTTAGCCTTACCAGGCACAATAATCTCACATCCCGGCTCAATCTGTTTCTTACCACTACCCTTAACCTTCGTCACCTGACCATTCATGTAAACAATGAACTTCTTACTCTTCCTTGCATTATCAGAATAGCCACCGGCCTGATTCAGGTAATAATCCACATTCTTTCCCTTCATATAAGAAACCGTATTCGGAACCATGACAGCACCATTGATAGTTACAGTATTAGTATTCTTAGGTATAAAGACCACATCACCTTCACGTAGGACAAGGTCGGCACTACCCTTAGGATTAGTCAAAGCCTTCTCCAGATCAATGCCTACCGTAAAGGTATCCTCAACACCAATACCCAAAGAGTCAATCATGGCCTCACCCAATTGCCTGCTCATCAGGCGAATCACATCACCCATACGTTTCTTCTCACCGGCACTTGCCACACGGGTCAATTTCGCACCACGAAGATAGGCAAGACTGGTAGGACCACCCGCTTTATTCACCAGATCGGAAAGACGTTCCTCACGGTTGGTCATGGCATAATTTCCTCCAAACAGAATTTCACCATCAATGACTACATTCTGTTGCGCCTGATAACCCGGACTGCGACGGACATAAACTTCGTCATAAGGCTGAAGGATAAAACCGGGCTGACCGTCGATGACAAAACCATCCTTTAAAGAGAAGGTATACATCTGACCGATAGTATCATTATCCGCGGTACTACGGGGATTCTTGATTCGTCTCGACACATCAATGCGGACAGTAGAGGCGGCTTCTTTCAAGCCACCGGCCTGGATGATCAGATCCTCAAGTGTCATGTTATCAGCGTAGGGATAGGAATCAGGGTGCGCGACTTCACCGTGAACTGTGACATTGCCACGATCTTCCAGATCGTGAATGCTCGGAATGTAAAGGATGTCATTCTTCATCAGGGCAAGGTTCGGGGAAGTACCGTCCATGATAGACTTGATGTCTATCTGAACAACTTCACTGGTCAAATCCTCACGCTGGCGATAAAGGACGGCACGATTCAGGAAAGCGTCACCGGTCAGACCCTGGGCTTCATTGACAAGTTCGCGGATCGTGTTCAGTTTACCGCTGAGCTGGTAGATGCCGGGACGATAGACAGCGCCACGGATTTCCAGTTTGTTTGTGAAGCGGTTAAGGATGGCTTCGGCTGTTACAACGTCACCGTTACGCATTGTGTAGATGCTGTAGTCCATATCCTTGACTGTGTTGACCTCATATTCCTCACCATTCTGACGGACAACACGTAATGAACGGGTGTAGGCATCGGCTTCAAAGCCGCCGGCATATTTGATTAAAGTGGCAAGGTTCTCGTCCTTCTTCATTTCGAAACGCATAGGACGTTTTACCTTGCCGCTGATCTTTACCAAGACATCGTAGGCGGGGACGATAACCACGTCACCTTCCTGAAGGCGGATGTCATCCTGTGTGTTGCCTTTCATGATAAATTCGTAAACATCGATGGTGGCGATATTCTTTCCGTTGCGTACCAACTGAACGTTTCGGAGGCTGCCGATATCACTCACACCGCCTGCACGGTAAAGCGCGTGGAAGACGGTAGAGAAGGAAGAAAGGGCGTAGGTACCCGGCTGCACGACCTCTCCCATCACGTTGATCTGGATAGTACGGATATTACCCAAAGTCAGACGGATGTCGGAAGTAGGGTCGGTAGTATTGTTCAGACCGTTATAAATCTTATTCAGGGCGCCCTTCAGATAGTCGTTGGCGGCGGAGACTGTCATACCGCTAAGGTTGACAGGGCCGATCTTCTGAATGTTGATAGTACCTTCAGGAGAGATTTGCTGGCGGATCGTGTTCTGGCTCGCACCCCAGATATCAATGATGACTTCATCACCGGGACCAAGACGGTAATTGGCAGGAGTGGCAAGGTTGACACTAGGCTCGAACGTCAGGTTGCGGGTATTGAAGATGTTGCGCCCGAAAACCTGATCCTCACGGACCAAATCTTCCGTAGTCGGATGATCTTCCAGCATGTCGGAAGTATTCTCCTTAGTCTCTTCACGAAGGCGGGACTCGTTGATATCCGTACCCGTGGATTGGGAGGTGTTTACATTGTTCTGCTGCTCATAGAGCTGCTTCACACGCATAGCCTGTTCCTTGGTCACACCTTTACGCGCAAGTTCGGAAGCAAGCTGCTTCTGTTCCTTGCCTTGCCGGATGCCGTCCTTCACATATTCCAGTACCTGTGAGTCACTCATGGACTGGGCCATAAGCGAGCCACTTCCCAGCATAGAACAAAAAAGTAGAATGCTAAAAAGTCGTTGTATTTTCATTGACAAATAAAAAAGTTAGTTGGTTTCACACAGTTCCTGCATACCGTGACAGACCGCAGACAACTGTTGTTTAAGAAGAGAAGGGGGAAGAACATCAAGGAGGGTCAGAGAACGCTGCAAGACAGACCGTTTTCTATCCTCGTCTTCCGGATTGGCGTACATCGACACATTATATCCCTGAAGGATGGCCAAACACAGGGTAGCATCCTGTTCCGGTGTCTTCCCCCGTTGTGAATATAAATCGTTTATCTGTTTGTGGATGGATCGTTGTAAGACGGAAAGGTCATCCAGATACACGCAGCCTGCACTCCCCCCACCAGGAAGCAGCATGCGTACCAAATTTAATAAACCCTCTATGTTTTCCTGTAAAATAACAGCATCCATATCCCTCGCCTTAAACAGCCGCCATAATCGGCTCTACATAACCGACAGGCATATCAACACAGGCGCATCCCAGCATATTCAAGCGAACAGCAATCTTACTTTTACCATCCACATTGACCAGTTCGCCAACAAGACCCGTCAACGGACCTTTGATCACGCGAACCTTTTCGCCACGAGCCAAAGGAGAACTGTTCATGCTTATCGATTCTTCCGAATAATCAAGCATGAAACGGAAACGAGCCATCTGCTCGTCAGGAATTACAGCAGGACTACTCTCGCCGCGCATCACCATGTAACGGCTGACAGTAGAAAAACTCAGGACTTCCATGCGTTCCTTAGGGTCAACGTGTACGAAGACCATCATAGGAAGCAAGACGGAGGTGACCAGCTTGCGACGGTCGCTCCATTGGTGGAATTCCTGTTGAACGGGAACGAAATTCTCGATACCCATCTTGTCCAGATGCTCCGAAACCTTCTTTTCATGGTGCATCCGAACCAAAGCAACATACCAGCGTTTTGAGTGTGCTACGCCTTCCCCTGTCCCATTAATAGGCCCAGCATTTAGTGATTTCTTTTTTCTTAAAATCATATTTTTTTACCCCATGTTTATCCGTTACTTCTTAGGTAACGAACAAGCATAGGGCAAGCAGAAAAGGGAACTTTTTTCAACGAAAACATCAGAAGAGGACTGGTATTCAGGAAATAAGGCAGAAGTGAAGGTGTCTTTCATAAATTGGAATAAAAAAAAGACATAACACGGATATTGTCATTTTCCGCCTGTTATGCCTGCATTTGATTCATTTTCCGAAATTAATTTCATTTTTGTTTGCGTATTTTCATAAATATGTCCATCTTTGCGCCATGAATCATTCCGTTACCTAAGAAGTAACACACACCCATAAACACTGTATATCAGGATTCTAAATCACACATACAGGCCAGAACCGCACCTCTTAACGTAAGACAAATTCATCCGGTTCACCTCCGTACGCTCTTTCAGTTCAAAGCCTTTCAGATAAATCTGCGTAGTCTTGATGGACTTATGACCAAGCGACTCGCTGATCATCTCGATAGGGACACCACGGTACTTGGCAGTAGTAGCCCACGAATGACGAAGCGTGTAGGAAGTGACGGGGAAGTTGAGACGCAGCCGCTTTGCCAGAGACTTCAGACAGTAGTTGAATCTTCGGAGAGCGGACTGGTATTCACGGTAGGCTCTCTCATCCTTCCTCTTCTTATCACCGTGAAGAATGCCGAAAAGGTAGTCGGGACAGCCGGGACGGGGAGACTGCCGGTTCCGGAGTTGGTCGAGCATCTCCTGTGCACTGTCCAGAACCTCAACGCTCATGGGAGTCTTCGTCTTGACACGATTGTAGCGCAGCACGTTGCTATCAAGAGCGGATTTCTCCAAATGGCTCAGATCGGCGAAAGACATCCCGCAGAACTGGAACATCAGAGCGGCGATAGCCTGGGTACGGCGGAGACGGTCAGACTGGGGATCTTCATAAAGAAGCCTGCGAAGAGCGACGACGGGAAGCGCCCTTTTCTGACGCACGTCCACCCCCGTATAGACCTCATGAAACAGGCGGTGGACATAAGGAGCACTGCCGGCTTCCACACCCCGATTATAGATACTCCGAAGCATACGCATATACGTGGAAATCGTATTGGGCTTCAGACCACATTCGTAAAGGTGCTGTTCGTAACGGCGAAGACGCTCACGGGTGACTTGACGGAAAGACACACTATGGACACCACAAAACTTGCTAAAAGAAAGAAGGGCGTTCTGATAGACGTGCGCTGTAGAATAGCGGCCCTCCTCTCGCAAACGGCCGATATAGATATCGGCACATCGACTAAATCCATTTTTATTCATTATTTACATCACTAGTTAGATTACACGATACAAATTAAGATGAATAAACGAGAAGTCTTAGTTTTATGTTGTTTGACATTATTAAAATAACTAAAAAAGGCTTCTAACATATATTTATGTCAGAAGCCTCTATCAATATAACTTTGAAGAAAACTTAGTTTCTCAAACCCAATTATCCATTCACCTTTTTATAATCTTCCAAAAATTTCTTCAATCCCGAATCAGTCAGCGGATGATTCAACAACCCTTTGATAGCACTCAACGGACAGGTAGCCACATCTGCTCCCATCTCCACACACTCGATGATGTGCTTCGTATTGCGGATAGAAGCCGCCAATACCTGAGTCTTGTAATCATAGGTGCGATACATACGTACAATATCACCGACAAGCCCTACCCCGTCTTCGCAAATATCATCCAGGCGTCCGACAAAAGGCGAAACGTAAGTCGCTCCGGCCTTTGCAGCCAGCAATGCCTGCCCGACGGAAAATACCAATGTACAATTGGTCCGGATTCCTTTTTCTGTAAAGTACTTGATAGCTTTGATACCATCAGCAATACAAGGCACCTTGACAACAATGTGCGGATTGAGTGCGGCAAGCTCTTCCCCTTCGCGGATCATCCCTTCATAATCCGTTGCTATTACTTCCGCACTTACATCAGCATTGACAATTTTACATATTTTAATGTAATGTTCACGCTGATTCTCCGTACCTTTAATGCCTTCTTTCGCCATCAGCGAAGGATTGGTAGTCACTCCGTCAAGTACTCCGAGGTCATACGCCTCCTGAATCTGCTCCAAATTGGCTGTGTCAATAAAAAACTTCATAATTCTATTTTTTAATGGTTAACTATCTGGTAGTCAAAGATAAGAATTATTTCTCATCTTTCCTAGATCAGGCAATGGTTATTGCCGGATCGAGGTAGACATCCTGAATAGCGTTTAATAATTCGACACCCTTATTCATCGGCTTCTGGAAGGCTTTACGTCCGCTGATCAATCCCATACCACCGGCACGCTTATTGACAACTGCCGTAATGACCGCATCACGCAAATCGGAAGCCCCATGAGATTCTCCACCGGAATTGATCAATCCGACACGCCCCATATAACCATTTGCCACCTGATAACGACAGAGATCAATCGGGTGTTCCGATGTGAGTTCCGTGTACATGCGTTCATCTGTCTTTCCGAAACCAATCGCTTTGAAACCACCATTATTGGTAGGAAGTTTCTGCTTCACAATGTCCGCTTTGATGGTAACTCCCAAACGGTCAGCCTGTCCGGTAAGGTCGGCAGCAGCATGATAATCGATAGCTCCCTTCTTGAAATCGCTATTACGCAAATAACACCACAGAATGGTAGCCATACCAAGCTCGTGAGCATATTCGAAAGCCTCGGCAATCTCTACTAACTGGCGGCGACTCTGTTCCGAACCGAAATAAATAGTTGCTCCTACTGCTACAGCTCCCATATTCCAAGCTTCTTTCACCGTGCCGAACAATACCTGATCGTATGTATTCGGATAAGTCAGCAGCTCATTGTGATTCAACTTTACCACGAAAGGTATTTTGTGCGCATATTTACGTGCGACTGATCCTAGAATACCGAATGTGGAAGCTACTGCATTACAGCCTCCTTCGATAGCCAGTTTCACAATATTCTCCGGATCGAAATAAATGGGATTCGGTGCAAAGGATGCGCCGGCTGTATGCTCAATATCCTGATCGACAGGAAGAATGGACACATAACCCGTATTTGCCAAGCGTCCATGCCCTAAAAGGGTTTGCAGGCTATTCAATACTTTTATGTTTCGGTCCGAATCAATCCAGACTTTATCAATGGTATCCGGTGAGGGTATATAAATCAACGACTTATCAATGGTCTTACAGGTATGGTCCAGATAATAACTGGTCTTATCTCCTAATAAATCAACTACTTTACTCATAACTTTATTTTTTTAATGTATAACAATTTATATACAGGCGATGAAGCCTGCTATTTTTTCTTCCCCTGATTGGCTACCGCTTCCATCAGCTTACGAATTTCTTCCGGATTGCCCAGGAAGTAATCGTTGGCAACATTCAGGTTCTCGTCGAACTCGAATACATAAGGAACGGCAGTAGGAAGATTCAGTTTGATGATATCTTCATCAGAAATATGTTTCAAATGCTTGATGATACCTCGCAAACTATTGCCGTGCGCGACAACCAGCAAGGTATGCGCATCTCTTAAAGCCGGAAATATATCCGACTCCCAGTACGGCATAATACGGTCGATGGTATCTTTTAATGATTCGGTACGCGGCAGCTCCGCATCGGGTACTTCGTGATAGCGGAAATCGAAACGCGGATTTCTCAAATCGCTTTCGGAAAGCGGATTGGGAGCAATATCATAACTGCGGCGCCATATCAGCACTTGCTTTTCTCCGTATTTCTCAGCAGTTTCCGCCTTATTGAGTCCTTGCAGGTCGCCATAATGCTTCTCATTCAGACGCCAGCTCTTCTCGACAGGAATCCAGTCCAGATTCATTTTATCAAGCACGCAGTTCAAGGTTTTGACTGCCCTCTTCAGATAAGAAGTATAGGCTTTATCGAAGTTGAAGCCATATTCCCTCAACGTAACGCCCGCCTTTTCCGCTTCGGCAACTCCCTTTTCCGTCAAGTCTACATCCGTCCAACCTGTGAAACGGTTTTCTTTGTTCCAAGCACTTTCTCCATGACGAAGTAATACTATCTTTTTCATTCTTAATGATCTCCTTTCATCTTTTTATATATACAACATTTTGTTACTCTACAAAGTTCACGAAAGAATCAGCAGGTATCAATACCTAAAAGTGATGGTTTATTGAAAAGAATTCAATAAAAATGATTATTTTTACGGACTAAATGAATATTCAACCGCCAGTTAAAACAAGTCAGACATTGGAAACAAGCAAACAGAAAGAATACACATTCCTGCAAAAACTGCTGAATAAAGCGAATATGGGATGGTGGGAAGCGGACTTAAAAACAGAAAGTTATGTATGTTCCGAGTTTATCTCCCGATTACTCGGGATAGACGAAGACGGAGTGATCAGTTTTGAAGATTTCAATAAACGTATTCTAAGGGAGGATCAGCACCATACTACCAGCTACTCTTTCGATAAATTGCAACAGAGCATTGAGGAGGTGTACCTGCTCCATACTCCCCACGGGGAAGTATGGATTCGCAGTAAAATATGCTTTCAGGAAACTGATGAGGAAGGAAACACCAAAATATACGGAATAGCAGAAACTCAAGATGGTCCCCACATGGCTTCCGCCTATCAGGCACTGCAAAACAGTGAACGTATCCTGCACAATATCTATAAAAACCTTCCCGTCGGCATTGAACTGTATAATAAAGACGGTTATCTGCTTGACTTGAATAAAAAGGAACTGGAAATGTTCCATATCACCCATAAAGAAAAAGTTATTGGCATCAATATCTTTGAGAATCCGGCACTACCCGAAGAAATAAAGCTAAAGATCAGAGATAATGAAGAGGTTGAATTCACCTTCCAATATGATTTTTCAAAAATCAAAGGATATTATGAATCGGAAAAAACATCCGGTTTCATTAATCTGACAACAAGAATAACAACACTCTATGATCATGACCGGCAGCCTATCAATTATCTGTTGATAAACGTAGATAAGACGGAAAACACCATCGCCTACAACAAAATTCAGGAATTTAAAAATTTCTTTGAACTGGTAGGAGATTATGCCAAGGTTGGATACGCTCATTTTGATGCGTTAAGCCGTAATGGTTATGCCTTAAGCAGCTGGTATAAAAATGTAGGAGAAGAGGAAGGCACGCCCCTACCGGAAATTATCGGTATCCATTCTCACTTTCATCCGGAGGACCGGGCTGTTATGCTCGACTTTCTGGCGAAAGTGGTCAAAGGCGAAAGTACGAAATTATGCAGGGATGTACGTATCCGCAGAGCCGACGGAAGTTATACGTGGACACGGGTGAATGTGTTGGTCCGCAACTACCGGCCGCAGGATAATGTCATCGAAATGCTGTGTATCAACTTTGATATTACCCAGCTAAAAGAAACCGAGCAAATGCTTATCAAAGCCAAAGAGAAAGCCGAAGAAGCGGATCGTTTAAAATCTGCCTTCCTTGCCAACATGAGTCACGAGATACGTACTCCGCTCAATGCGATCGTCGGTTTCTCAAGTATGCTGGAAGAGGCGGAGGATCAGGAAGAAAAGCATCAGTATATCACGATCATAGAAGATAATAACAAGTTGTTGCTTCAGCTTATTTCCGATATCCTCGACTTATCGAAAATCGAAGCGGAAACTTTCGACATTATTCCTGAAAGGGTGAATGCGAAACAGCTTTGTAACGATCTGTTTCAGGCTATGCAAATGAAAACTAGTCCGCAAGTAGAACTCCGCCTGAAAGATAATTTACCCGAACTGACGTTCACCAGTGACAAGAACAGACTTTATCAGGTATTACTGAACTTTGTGACTAACGCATTAAAATTCACTTCCGAAGGAAATATCACCATCGACTACCAAATAGACGGAAACGAAGTGAAATTCTCCGTTCAGGACACGGGAATGGGGATAGAGCCGGAAAAACAGGAAGCTATCTTCACCCGATTTGTAAAGCTCAACAGTTTTATTCCCGGTACGGGACTCGGACTGTCTATCTGCCAAAGTATCGTCACGCAACTGGGAGGGAAAATCGGTGTGGAATCAGAACCAGGAAAAGGGTCCTGCTTTTGGTTCACCCATCCAATTAATTAAAGAAAAATCTCTTTTAAATTGCTCTGTCATCCCTCACTTAGTTCAGAATGGCAGAGCCAAACATTATTTTTCAGACAACAGTCCATTTCATCGGTTTCTCTTCAGAAAAATACGGTCTGTAATAGTGCCCGGCAACTCTGATTCGTAGTGAGTCACCATAATCATCGTCTTGTCTTTGCGATGGCAGAAAGCTTCAATAATCTTCTTTACCCGACGACGGTTGTAAGTATCCAGACCGTGAAGCGGTTCATCCAGAATCAGCAGCTCCGGGTCCTTCACAAAAGCACGTGCCAGCAATGCCAGCCGTTGTTCTCCACTGGAAAGTTGCAAAAAAGGTTTGTCTTTCAATTCCGCAATACCAAATATATCCATCCACCATTCGCAGATGGCCATTTGTTCCGGCTGGGGACGTTTGTACAGCCCGATGCTGTCATGAAGCCCACTGGCCACGATTTCAATAGCCGGCAGATTTTTGAGATAAGCACGATGCATCTCCGGACTTACATAGCCAATATGCTTTTTAATTTCCCAAATACTCTCCCCTGTACCCCGCTTCCGCCCGAAAAGGCTGATGTCACAAGCATATGATTGTGGATTATCCGCACAGACAAGGCTTAACAAAGTAGATTTTCCGGCTCCGTTTTCACCGCTCAATGCCCATTTCTCACCACGTCGCACCGTCCAGTCGAGCTCTTTCAGAATAGTGCGGTCATCATACCGGATGCTGACTTTATTCAATTTGACCACTTCATCAGAATCGTAATTATTGCCACCATAGGGCAAATCAACGATACGTTGCTGTAACTCATCAAAAGAAACAGCTACATCCCTAGAACGAAAAGCTTCCAGATAGGCCTCACGTTCCATTTTGGAGTACACCATCATTTTATCCACAGGAATTACGTGGGTAATAAATGAAGGAATATCATCCAGCATTGACAATACCAAAATAATCTGTACGGACGACATCTTTGTCAAACGATCGAGTAAAGAGAACAGCAATTCGCGGGTAGGTGCATCCAGCCCGATAAACGGATTATCCATAATCAATACACGGGGAGCCGTCAACAGAGTTTTGGCCAGCTGGAACTTACGCAGTTCGCCACTGGAGAGAAGAATTATTTTCTTATCAAGCATCGGTTCTATGCGAAAAAGTTCAAATAGTTCTTGTTTCAGTTGTTCATCCTTAATTTCTCCCAGCATTTCACGAACATCGGGCGCTTCGTCCTGATCGTGGGCGTTCCAGCGTTGCTGATAGTAATAATTAGCATCCGCAGCCCCATAAGTGTCACGGAAAGCGATATACTTCACATTATCATAGACGGTCTGGGTGGCAGAAGGAGAAAAGTCATATTGCAGCGTCCCTTCACGCAATGGGTATTTACCGATCAGCGTATCGACAAAAAGACTTTTTCCTCCCCCGTTGGGCCCTACAATTGCAATGTGTTCTCCGGCTGAAATCGTTGCCGTGATGGGTGCAGCTAAACGCACAAGCGGGTTGCGTGCCACGCCCCCCGCCATGTTGAATGTATTCTGAATCATATTCTTCTATTCTGTTCGATTATCAAAAGACTGAATTTACTTATATAAAATCAAAGCTGACTGACCGGGAATAATAACTTCCGGTCCGTTTTGTATGCCTAATCCACGTACATCTATCACTCCGTCTTTACATACCACTGTATATTTACCAACCGGAATAGTAAGCCTGGCAGGAGTAGGACGAGAATTAAATGCGACGATGATATCTTCCCAATGATCTCCATTTGCATGGTCTTTCAGACGGAAAGCAATCAGGTTGCTTCCTTCCACAGGAAGAAATTCCAGATGTTTTCGAACCTGTCCTGCATCTCCCATGCGGAAGGCCGGATGAGATTTACGCAGATCGATCAATCGTTTATAATACATGAAGACATCTCCGTTGGTGGTTTTGCGCCGCCAGTCGATGGCATTCACTGCATCCGGGCTCTTATAACTATTGTCCACGCCTTGCTTATCACGCATGATTTCTTCTCCGGCGTAAATAAACGGAATACCTTGTGAAGTAAAGACCACAGTCTGTGCCAGTTTATCGAGACGTATAAGTTGTTCGGGAGTGATGTCCGGCATGCTTGCCTTCAGTCGGTCTACCAAACACAGCCCGTCGTGACAGGAAACATAACTGATCATTTGCACAGGCTGTTTCGCCCACGGCTTTTGAGTATAATTAACCGAATCGCACTGTACTTGCGGATGCTCGATAGCGCCTGCTATGCCGAACTTTACGCTCATCTCCCCTCCCGGAATTCCGGCAAGAAAAGCTCCTTTGCGCTTATCGCCTACAGGTCCGCAAAGCCCGTCACGCAGCTCGTCAGAAAAGACAGCAACTCCGGGTATCTGTGCTATATTTCCCTTCATTGCCAAGGAGTCAGCCGGATACTGAGGCGCCTCGGCAGCCCACCCCTCTCCGTAAATGCAAATGGTAGGATCGACCGCATTCACAGCCTTCCGTATCTCGTTCATCGTTTCGATATCATGAATTCCCATCAAGTCGAACCGGAAGCCGTCAACATGATATTCTTTTATCCAATAAAGGACGGATTCTACCATAAACTTACGCATCATAAGGCGTTCGCTGGCAGTCTCGTTACCACAGCCTGAGCCATTTGCCAAGGTTTTATCTTCTTTCTGGCGATAGAAATAACCGGGAACGGTGCGCTCGAAGTTACTTTCATCGGTATTGAATGTATGATTGTACACCACATCCATTATCACACGGATACCAGCTTTGTGCAGTGCCTGTACCATCTGCTTGAATTCTTTCACACGAGTGGCGGGCTGATAGGGATCAGTGGCATAGGAACCATCGGGTACATTATAGTTTTGCGGATCATATCCCCAGTTGTACGAATTTTCATTCAGTCTGGTTTCATCTACCGAAGCGTAATCAAAAGAAGGAAGCAGATGCACGTGTGTCACGCCCAGTTCAATCAGATGGTCGATACCTGTCAGTAACTTGTCGGAGTTCATCGTTCCATGTTCGGTCAGTGCCAGATATTTTCCTTTATTCTTCACTCCTGAAGTAGAATCGACCGAAAAGTCACGGTGGTGCATCTCATAAATAATCATATCGGCGGGAGACTTCAAAGGAGGTCGGGTGTCACTCTCCCAACCGTCCGGATTGGTGGATTGCCAGTCGATAATGGCGGCCCGCTTCCCGTTTACTCCGACAGCACGGGCGTTTATTCCGGGAGTATCTCCCTGCCACTTGTCATCGATCTTCACATTGAAAGTATAGAACTTGCCAATAAGGTCCTTACTTACCACAGCTGTCCAGGTTCCTTCTTCCCCCGACTGCATCTTTACCGTTTCATAGGCATGTCCGCCCTCGCCTGCCTCATAAAGCATCAGACGTACTTCATCTGCCGTAGGCGACCAAAGAGTAAACTTCGTTGCCTCCGGTGTATACTCCATTTCAATCAGACTTCCTGTACGGACCGGATATAATTCATAAGACATATATTCCTTTTTCGCAGTAGTACAACTCATTACTGTCGTCACCGTAGTCACCCCTAATATCGCTAAATAATTGGTTCCCATTTTCATACTAAACCTCCCCTGCGGTACTCACACTACCTTCGCACTTACTTGTTTATTACTTTTCTCACTCCCAGCCTCTTTCATTGCGGGTTTATTTTACTTTATCGGGATTTTTCGCAATAAAATCTTTCCAACTGCTATATCCTTTTTCCATTGCCGGACGTCCCATTTGCAGAAAATGACAATAGGCTGCCGCCAAACCGTCCGTCGCATCCATAAAGGTAGGCATCTCTTCTTTGGGAAAATGCAGCATACGCTGCAGCATATCCGCTACTTGTTCCTTTGATGCCTGTCCGTTTCCGGTTATAGCCATCTTGATCTTCAAAGGAGCATATTCTGTGATCGGAATATCACGGCTCAATGCCACTGCCATCGCCACTCCCTGAGCACGTCCCAACTTCAACATGGACTGTACGTTCTTGCCGAAAAAAGGAGCTTCGATAGCCAGTTCGTCAGGCAGATAGCTTTCGATGATACTTAATACCCGTTCGTGAATATGCCGCAGCTTCAGATAATGATTGGCAAATTTACGTAAATCGATAATTCCCATCGCGATCATCTCAGGCTTAGTCCCTTTCACGCGCAAGACTCCATATCCCATGATGGTCGTACCGGGGTCTATACCCAAAATAATCTTTTCTTTTACCGGTTGAATCACTCTACTATCTCCATCAATGTCGGAAAACCGACTACTTTATCCTTGAATATTTTCGTAAGTTCGTCATTCAGCCGCACTCCCTGTTCCATGTGCCAGCGATGCAGCAATCCACTACTCTCTACTTCCCATTGCAAAGAATAAGAACTTCCGTCGTCCCGATGACTCAGTATCCGACAGATACGCGGTGCTTTCAACGTCCCGTGTTTCTGTACTTCAGGTATATAGTTTTCCTTTATCCAAATCAAAAAATTATCGTGAACAGCATCGTCCACCTGAAAAGTTGTATTA
>ERZ773157.1928-NODE-1928-length-17600-cov-3.763237_pt1 | contig 17600 bp, 18 predicted proteins | sample MGYA00511480_ERZ773157 | MGnify/ENA primary metagenome ERZ773157 (study PRJEB29015, sample SAMEA2737863) | human gut metagenome | biome: human gut; feature: human-associated habitat; material: faeces | place: China | collected 2012 ... | reverse complement strand
CTATAAAGTAGGTCTCTCTTTTTTTGAGAGTCCACCTTACAGGTTACATTTTAATAGGCTATCTATTTTCTTTTTTTTAATTAAATGGTATACTTTAACAGAAATGGAGTGATAATATGCTAATAGTAAGAGATTTTAAAGATTATGAAATAATAGATGCTTCTAATGGAGAGAAATATGAAAGATGGGGTAAATACTACTTTTTAAGACCTGATCCACAAATTATTTGGGATAATGGTAATTTACGTGAAAAATATAAAGGAAAGATTGATGCTATCTATAATAGAAGTAAAACTGGTGGTGGATACTGGGAAAATATAAGACCGACTAAAGAACATTTTTCTATTAATTATCATGACTTGGTATTTGAAATAAAACAGATGGGCTTTAAACATACTGGTTTGTTTCCAGAACAAGCTTCTAATTGGAGTTATATGATTGATAAAATAAAAAAGGCTAATAGAGATATAAAAGTACTTAATCTTTTTGCTTATACTGGTGCTGCTACTGTTGCTTGTCTTAGTGCTGGTGCAAGTGTTGTTCATGTAGATTCTTCTAGGGGTATGGTTGATTGGTGTAAAGAAAATGTCAAAAGAAATAACTTAGAGAATAGTAATATTCACTACTTTGTAGATGATGTTGTAAAGTTTGTTAAAAGAGAGATTAGAAGAGGTCACAAATATGATGCTATTATAATGGATCCCCCTAGTTATGGAAGAGGTGCTAATAAAGAGATTTGGAATATAGAAACTGATTTATATCCATTAATAAATCTATGTATGGAACTGTTAAGTGATAAACCATTATTCTTTTTGATAAACTCTTATACAGCAGGTCTTTCTCCTATGGTGCTTGATAATATACTAAAAATAGTATTTAAAGACTATACTGGTAAAATAGATTGTGGTGAGATAGGTTTACCAATTAAAGAAAATAACTTAGTCTTACCATGTGGTATTTATGGTAGATGGAGTGATGAATAGTGACAATACTTTATGAAGATAACCACTTATTAGTTGCATTAAAAGAACCGTTCATTTTAAGTCAAAGTGATGGAAGTAATACTCCAGATATGTTAACAATACTAAAAAAATACCTAAAAGAAAAATATAATAAACCAGGTAATGTCTATTTAGGATTAGTACACCGTCTTGATAAAGAAGTAGGGGGAGTGATGGTTTTTGCAAAGACTAGTAAAGCAGCTAGTAGACTATCAGAACAAGTAAGACTTCATAAGTTTGAAAAATATTATTTAGCAGTTGTTAAAGGAATAGTAGAAAGTGATACTTATAAAGATAAAATATTAAGAGAAGAATACCAAAGTAAAATAGATAAAAAGGGAAAAGATGCTGTTTTATCTTTTGAAACATTAGATGTTATTAATAATAATTCTTTAGTTAAGATTAATTTATTAACTGGAAGACATCATCAAATAAGGGTACAGTTTTCTGAAAGAGGTCATTATTTATTAGGAGATAGTAGGTATGGTAAGAAAGGTAAGTATTCATTAGCACTATATGCTTATCACTTAGCTTTTTATCATCCAATAACCAAGGAAAAGCTAGTTTTTGAAAATATTCCTAGTGATGGATACTTTAGTAAATTTAACGTTAAAGAGTTGTTAAAAAAATAAAAGTAAATAAAATCGGTTGCAATATTAAAAAAATTTTGCTATCATTTAATATATAAGATTGAGGGAGATGGATATATATGATATTAGCGTCATTTAGTTTAGATTGGTTTATGACTATACCGGGCATGCTTATTACTGGAGGAGTTGTATTTTTAATAATTGCTTTAATTATATTTATTGTAACTGGTAATAAAAAGCCTAAAACAAATAAGGAAGTACAAGCAGTACAGGAAGCAAGTAAACAAGAAGCAGTTGCTACTGCTAGTCAAACAGTAACACAAACTCCTGTTGTTCCTACTAATAATCAAGTTGTAACACCACAACCAGTTGTTACACCTGAACCAGTAGTACCAGCTACACCTGTTAATTCTATGGCTGAAAAGAGTGTTAAAGAAGAGGTAGAACCAGCTGTATTTACAGCAACTATTCCAGAGGACATAGCTCCACAACCAGTAGTTCAACAAAGTGTACCAGTAGTAAATTCTACTGTTTCACCAATTGTTAATAATACAACAGTTTCACCTACTATGCCTACACCAGCAGTTCCTACGATAGAACAAACACCTGTTGTTAATCAACCAGTGGTACCTAGTATACCTGTTAATGAGGAGAAAAAAGAAACTATTCAAACACCTAGTTTTGATATGCCAAGACAAATTTATGGAGGAGCTAGTCCAATAGTTCCAAATGTTCCTCACGAAGAAGAACATAGACAAATTTATGGAGGAGCTAACCCCCTTGAAAATACTCAATCAGTACCAATTGTTCCATCAAGACCAGTTGTTACTAAAGAAGTAAAAGTAGAGGTTCCTACAGTAGCAACACCTACTGTACCAGTTACACCAAGTGTAACATCACAAGTATCTAATGATATTTTTGCAAGTAGTTCTGTAGCAACTACTCCTGTTAATGCAAATCCTGTAGTAGAACCCACAGTACAGTCTACAGTTAGTCAAAGTCAACCAGAAGAAATAGAAAGCTTATTTTAAAAGCTTTCTTTTGCGTTAATCTACAAGTTGATTGACTATAATGTGACTTCTATGCTATATTATGAATGTATTAAATGAGAGATAGCTCATATAATATTAAAGAAACATTAGTATTAGTGTTTCAAAAAAAGTTGGAATACTCTTGCCTTAGTAGAGAATTAAAAAAGTTGGAATACTCTTGCCTTAGTAGAGAATTAAAAAAGTTGGAATCCCTTGCCATAGTAGGGGATTAAAAAAGTCGGCTAGGTTAACTACCTAGCTTTTATTTTGGAAGGTACGGATATGTCAAAAATACTAAAAATATACTATTTGGATGAAAACTATATAAATTACCTAAGAAAGTATGACAATAGAGTGGCATATAATAAAAAAGCAAAGAATATATAGAAAATGAATTGGAGTTAAAATAAATATTTTTTCTTTAGTTTGTATCCTATTATCTTTAGGAAAAAGAACAATAAATAAAATATATTGAAAAGAAATAATTTTAGTTCTTTCTATTTAACTAAATACATAGAATTAGTTAGATAAAGAAAGGATGATAAAATTATGGAAACACTTAAAGTTTCATCAAAGTCTAACCCTAATTCAGTAGCAGGAGCACTAGCTAATGCCTTTAGATCAAGTGGTAAAGTTGAAATTCAAGCAGTAGGTGCAGGGGCACTTAATCAGGCTGTTAAAGCAATAGCTATAGCAAGAGGATTTTTAGCACCATCTGGTAAAAACATAGTTTGTATTCCCGCTTTTGCTGATATATCAATAGAAGGGGAAGAGCGAACTGCTATTAAGTTAATAATTGAAGCTAAATAGTGACTTAGTCACTTTTTTCTTTTGAATAAATTTACAATTAGATTAGAAGATGTTATACTAAGTTTGTTATTTAAAACTCATAGGAAAAGAGGTAGATTATGTACAATTTTAGTAAAATAGAAGAAAAATGGAATAAGTACTGGAAGGATAATAACACCTTTAAAACTGATGTCTGGGATTTTTCTAAACCAAAGTATTATGTTTTAGATATGTTTCCTTATCCTTCTGGGGTTGGACTTCATGCTGGTCATGTTGAAGGATATACTGCTACAGATATAGTATCTAGAATGAAGAGAATGCAAGGATATAATGTTCTTCATCCGATGGGATATGATTCTTTTGGCCTACCAGCAGAACAGTATGCAGTTAAGACAGGCAATAATCCTAATGGCTTTACAGAGAAAAATATTAATACATTTACAAAACAATTATATATGTTAGGATTTGATTATGATTGGTCTAAGATGATTAAGACAAGTGATCCAGACTTTTATAAGTGGACACAATGGATCTTTAAACAATTATATTTAGATGGTTATGCTAAAAGAATTGATATGCCCGTTAACTGGTGTGAAGAGTTAGGAACAGTTTTATCTAATGACGAAGTAATTGATGGCAAGAGTGAACGAGGAGGATATCCAGTTGTTAGACGAAATATGAAACAGTGGGTAATAGATCAGACTGCTTTTGCTGAAAAATTATTGTCAGGACTTGATGAATTAGACTGGCCAGAATCAACTAAAGAAATGGAAAGAAACTGGATTGGTAAATCAGTAGGAGCTCATGTTAAGTTTAAAATTAAAGATACATATAAAGATTTTACAGTTTTTACTACAAGAGCAGATACGTTGTTTGGGGCAACTTATTGTGTAATGTCACCAGAACATGAATTAGTAGATATAATAACTACTCCTGATAAGTTAGAAGAAGTAAAAGAGTATAAAAAAGTTTGTGCTACTAAGAGTGACTTAGAGCGAACAGAACTAAATAAAGAAAAAACAGGTGTCTTTATTGGTAGATATGCAATTAACCCTATAAATAATAAAGAAATACCAATCTATATATCAGACTATGTATTAGCAAGTTACGGAACAGGAGCTATTATGGCAGTTCCTGCTCATGACGATAGAGATTATGAATTTGCTAAGAAATTTAATATCCCTATTGTTCAAGTATTAGAAGAAGTAACAGGTACAAAACATGATAATGAAAAAAAGAAAAAGTCAATAGTAGCTGTAGTTTATAATAAAAAAACAGATAAATATTTAACAATTAACTGGCATGATAATGGCGGAAGGTTATTTGTTGGAGGTACTATTAAAGATGGTGAAACAGCACTTTCTTGTGCTATTAGAGAAATAAAAGAAGAAACTGGATATAAAGATGTAACACTTAAAGAAGAAGGATTCAAGATTAATCATCACTACTATGCTTATAATAAGGATACTTACTTTGAAATTGAAGCAACACCATTATTATTTGAATTAAATAGTGATTCTTTAGAAGAACAAAACCTAGATGATGATGAAGTGTTTGATGTTGAATGGGTAAGTAAAGAAATAGTAGAAAAAGAAATAACTGATGAACTTCATAAGAAAACTTTTGATTACGTCTTAAAACCAACAGCTATGACAAATGATGGAATACATATCAATTCATCTTTCCTAGATAATCTAAATAAAGAAGAAGCCATTAATAAGGTAATAGATTACTTAGAAGAAAATAATTGTGGTACTAAGAAAATTAATTATCGTCTTCGTGAATGGATATTTGCAAGACAAAGATATTGGGGAGAACCAGTACCAGTTGTTTATTTAGAAAATGATGAGATTCATATCTTAGATGATGATGAATTACCTTTAATCCTACCAGAGTTAGAAGACTATAAAGGAAAGAATGGTAAAGCACCACTTGAGAATGCTACTGACTGGAAAAAATATAATCATAAGGGATTAACTGGTGTAAGAGAAACATCTACTATGCCAGGGTCAGCTGGCTCTAGTTGGTATTATTTAAGATATATTGATCCACATAATGATAAAGAGTTAGCAAATAAAGAATTATTAAAACACTGGATGCCAGTAGATTTATATATTGGTGGACCAGAACATGCTGTAGGACACTTAATATATTCTCGTATTTGGAATCATTATCTATATGATAAAGGATTATCACCTGTTAAAGAACCATTTAAAAAGTTAGTTCATCAAGGAATGCTTTTAGGTAGTAATGGTATAAAGATGGGTAAAAGATATCCAGAGTATGCAATAGATCCCCTAGATATAGTTAAAAACTATGGAGCAGATACTCTTCGTTTATATGAAATGTTTATGGGACCACTAGAAGCTTCTAAACCATGGAATAATAATGGAGTAGAAGGAGCTCAAAAGTTCTTAGATAGAGTATATCGCTTATATGAAAGTGATAAATTAGTAGATAAGGAAAATAAAAATTTAGAGAAAATTTATCATCAAACAGTTAAGAAGGTAACTTTAGACTTTGAAAGTTTAAACTTTAATACTGCTATTAGTCAGATGATGATTTTTATCAATGCTGTTTATAAAGAAGATGTATTCCCTTTAGAATATGCTGAAGGATTTGTTAAATTACTAAATCCTGTTGCACCACATATGACAGAAGAGTTATGGGAAAAGTTAGGTCACAATACTACTATCGCTTACGAAGCTTGGCCATGCTATGATGATGCTAAGTTAAAAGATGATACAGTAACTATTGTTGTTCAAGTAAATGGTAAAGTAAGAGGAAAGATGGATGTTGACAGTTCTATTTCTAAAGAAGATATGGAGAGTAAGGCCTTTACTATTGATAATGTAAAAGAATTTACTAAAGATAGGGAAGTAGTAAAAGTAATAACTGTACCTAAGAAATTAATAAATATTGTTGTAAAATAATTAAAAATTTGTTATCATTTATTTAAAGATAAAGATAGGTAATAAGAAAAAGTATACTTTATCTACCTATAGTAAAGCTTCTAGTTTTATAGATGCTTATAATGAAAGAAAAGAATATGTATTTGGAAAAAACTTAACCTATAGTCCTAATAAATTTTATTTTGATAATAAAGATAGTGAATTACTTGAATATCTTGGTGACTTGATAGGAAGTCAAAGAAGTGGATATTATTATTCTGCAAGTAGTTATATATCAATTGATATTAAAGCGTTTGAAACAATATTAAATATTATAGGAGAAAAGGAATTTACTATAATGGGTAGTGGTACAATTTATAACATTTATAATGGCTTACCAACGGAATATAATCTTAGTAAAGATAGTGATGGTAACTTTGTCTTAAGATTAGAAGATGTAGAAAACTATAGATTTTTAGATTATGACTATAAATTTGCTACTTATAATCATAACCTATATATATTAGATAGAAAAGATAGAGACTTACTAACCCAATTAAGACAAAGAAAGATAGATGAATTAGTCTTTGATAAAAATAGTATTAAAGAATTTAACAATGGCTTATTAAATAATGTTAAAAATAATATTACCATAGATAGTAACGTAACAGAAATAGAATTACCTTCTAAACCTAGTGTTAAGTTATACTTTGATATATCTTATTCTAAACTTAAATGTGATATTGTCTTAGATTATAAAGGAAAAGAGATTAATTATTTTGATAAGACGGATTTTTTAAGAGATAATGATTATGAAGCTGAAGTAGTTGAAGATATCTTAAACTATAAATTTATAGAAGATAAGAATTCTTTTATTATGACAGATGATGATGAGATGTATTATTTTTTAGATGAAGTACTTGCAAGTCTATCAGAAAAGTATCAAGTATTTACTAGTAAGAAAATAGATAATACTAAAGTTTTGAAAAATGTTTCTACTAGTAGTAACTTTAGTATTGGACAAGATGGAATAATGTCTTATAAGTTTAGTGTAGAAGGGATTAATCAAGAAGATTTAAATAGTCTATTTAGTGCTTTGAAACAAAAGAAAAAGTATTATAAACTAAAGAATAATAATGTAGTATCCTTAGAAGATAATGAAGAGTTAGAACAATTAAATGATTTAATAACAGATCTTGATTTATCAAAAACTGATATCTTAGAAGGAGATGCAGTTATTCCTAAATATAGAGCTATATATATTGATAGTTTAAAGAATAGTAAATATAAAAATATTAAAACTAATAATTTATTTGATGAGTTTATTTCTAACTTTAAAAAGTATAAAAACTTAAGTGTTTCTTTTGATAAAGATGATGAGAAAATATTAAGAGATTATCAAAAAGATGGGGTTAAATGGTTAAATACTATATATAAATGTGATTTGGGTGGTATTTTAGCTGATGAGATGGGACTAGGTAAGAGTCTACAAACAATTACTTTTATCAAACAAATATTAAAAGAAAAGCCTCTAGCTAAGATAATTATTGTAGTACCTACAGCTCTTGTTTATAACTGGGAAAAAGAATTCGCTAAGTTTGCACCACAGTTAAAATATGTAGCAGTATCAGATACAGTAGCTAAAAGACAAGAAATATTTGCTAATAAAGATAAATATAATATTTTTATTACTAGTTATGGACTAATTAGAAATGATAAAGATGAATATGAAGATATGAATTTTGAATTATGTGTTGTAGATGAAGCCCAAAATATTAAGAATTATCAAGCTACTATGACTAGAGAAATCAAAAAAATAAAAGCTAAGTGTAAAATAGCTTTAACGGGAACTCCAGTTGAAAATAATGTTACCGAACTATGGAGTATCTTTGACTTTATTATGCCAGGTTATTTAAATAGCGTAGTTAAGTTTAGAGAGAAATATAATATCAAAGATGTAGATGAAAAAGGACTAGAAGTGTTAAATAACTTGAGTAATCAAATTAAACCATTTATTTTAAGAAGAAAGAAAAGTGATGTTGTTAAGTCACTTCCTAAAAAAATAGAAAATAAAATATATATAGATTTACCAGATAAACAAAAAATGCTTTATATGAAAGTCTTAAAAGATACTAAAAAAGAAATGGATGAAATGATAAGAGACGGTGGCTTTGAAAAGTCTCGTATGAAGATATTACAACTATTAATGAAACTAAGACAAATATGTATTGATCCATCAGTTATGTATGAAAATTATACTGGTGATAGGGTTAAGATTGATGAGTTGTTAAGAGTTGTAAAAGAAAGTATTGATAACAATCATAAGATATTAATCTTTAGTAGTTTTAAAAGAGTTTTAGATAATGTAAAAGAACTATTTGCTAAGAATAATATAACTTACTATATGATAGATGGTTCAGTTAAGAGTAAAGATAGAATGAATATGGTAGATAAGTTTAATAATGATGATACTAACTGTTTCCTAATAACTTTAAAATCAGGGGGAACAGGACTTAATCTAACAGGGGCTGATACAGTAATACACTTAGATATTTGGTGGAATCCTCAGGTTGAAAATCAAGCGACAGATAGAGCTCATCGTATTGGACAAACTAAGACTGTTTCTGTTATTAAGTTAGTAACTAAAGGTACTATTGAAGAGCGAATTATTGAATTACAAGATAAGAAAAAGGTTCTTAGTGAAAATCTAATAGAAGGTAAAAGTGATAGTGAAAGTTTATCATCATTATCAGAAAAAGATATTAAAAAATTATTATCTAGTGGAGAATAAAAGTATTTAGATACTTTTTTTCTTTATTATTTGCTATAATATGTTTAGAGGGATGTATAAATTAGAAAGAGTAGTAAAAGAAAGGTGATATACATGTCATGTTATTTAAAGGAGTTAGACTTAACAATGTCTTATAATGAATATGAAATGTTTCAGGATATTCCATCAAAGGAATCTGGTTCAACTAATGAGGCTTATGGTATTCCGTATGACAAGTTTAAGAATTATTTAAAAAAAGAGATTAATAGAAAATATAATAAAGTAACTTATGATGACACGCCAACTATTTCTTATATAATGTATGATAATGGTAAGCCAATAGGATTAATATGTTTAAGAACTGAAATAGATGACAATTGGATGAGATGGTCAGGTAATTTTTACTATAGGATAAGGTTATCAGAAAGAAGAAAAGGTTATGGAACCAAAATTTTGAAATTAGCATTAGAAAAATTTAAGAAAATGGGATTTAAAGAAGTATACGGTCAATCATCAAAGGGAAATATAGGTTCTAAAAAAGTAATAGAAAATAATGGGGGAATATTACTTGCTGAAAAAGAAGGAACAAGGTATTATAAGATAATTGTAAAATAGGAGTACTATAGATAAATAAGAATTAATAGAGTTTTATTATACCAGAGTTAAATTTTATTTAATTACTTCATTAACATTTATAAGGTGTTTAGATACTCTTTTTCTTTATTATCTGCTATAATACGTTTGGTGTAAAATATATGAATTATAGTGAGATAAAACAAGCAGTTAAAATGTTAAGCATTGAGTGGAATTTAGGAAAGAAGAAATACCAATGATTAAAACTTGAAAAATTAGAAAAAGCTTTTATACACAAAACAGTAGTTATAAAAAGTTAGTTTATTAAAATTTAAGAACATAAAGGAGTAAGATTATGAAAATATTAATGAAAAGTAATATATATGATGTAGATGATACAATAATAATTGTAGGTAGTTGCTTAAAAAGTATGCAACGAGAAGGCTTTAAAAAGTTAGAACAAATATCAAATAACATATATGAATTATGCTTGGAGGAGACACATATAAATATGGCAATTACTAAGATAGGAGGTATGATTAGAACAAAGAAAGTTAAAAGAATTATTTTTGCAAGTGTTGATAGGTCTCCACATTGTATACAATTACACTATATACAAGATGAATTACAAAAAATGATGGATTTAACAAATGTTAAGATAGAAAACTATGTTGTTGTTGATAATGAATTGTTACCTATTTCATCTCAAGTTATATCAATGTCTAAAAATTTAAAAAAACTTTCTGAAATTAAAAGTAAAATAGGTGAAAATGATGAATGAAAGAAATTATGATGATTTAAAATATAGTGATGAAATAATGTTTTCAATTAAAAGTGATATCTATTTAATTGGTATAATTGAATCATATTTTAACAGTTTATTTTCTAATAAAGTGATTGACGACATGCCCAAAGTAAAAGTACATCCAAATAATAAGTTTTATTATAATGTGTGTCCTTTTCATAAAAATAATTCAGAATATTATGAATTTTTTGTTGATGAACGAGTACATTTATTTTATTGCCTTGGATGTGGCTCTCGTGGTAATGCTTTTGATTTTTTAATGGATGTATATAATTTAGATATTAATAACGTAACTGAAATTTTGGGAGTGATTTCTGACAAGTTTGACGTATCAGTTTTAAATGAAAAACAAATGAAAATTTATAATGTATTAATAAAAGATTATTGTAATTACAAAGAATTATTAAAAAAGAGTGAAGAAAAAACGCTTTATTTGACTAACAGAGTAAGAAATTATTTAGAATTACATCAATTAACAGAACAAGCTAATTATGATGATATAAAGAAAATATCAGATAGACTTTGTTGTAGTACTGATTTTGTTAATGATATATATCATGAATCAGTAGATTATAAAAATTTTGAAAGGCAAAAAATAAAACAATTGAGATTAAAAGAAAGAAAAATGGAATTTAATTAATTGATAATCAGATAGATAAAAGAATATCCTTTTTTGGTATAATTAGAAAGATTTACGACTTTGATGAGTTGATTATAGAAAGCTAAAATTTAGAAACAGGAGATGATAAAAACGGTAAAAGATTTAATTATAAGAAGCAGTAGTGCAGAATTTTTAATATTTGAAAGACAAACACATAATAAAGGAATTCAAGTTAGATTTGAAGATGGAGATTTGTGGTTAACACAGAAAGCTATTGGAGAACTTTTTAATGTTGATAGAACAGTAGTTACCAAGCATATTAAAAATATATATTCCGAACTTGAAGAAAATGAGAATTCAACTAGTGCAAATTATGCACTGGTTCAAAAAGAGGAAAATAGAGAAATCACTAGGAATGTATTATATTATAATCTAGATATGGTTATTTCGGTAGGTTATAGAACCAATTCAGATAGAGCTATACAATTTAGAAGATGGGCAACTTATATATTAAAATAGTTTTCAAAGAAAGGTTATATAATAGATAAAAAGAGAATGGCAAATGGTGCACTCTTTGATGAAGATTATTTTGAAGAAATACTTGAAAAAATTAGAAATATTCGTTCAAGTGAAAGAAGATTTTACCAAAAAATAACAGATGGTGTTAGTATAGATATAGATGAAACAAATAAATAGTAATTTGTTGAAATGGAGGATTATATGAAAAAAAGAACAATTATAATATTAAGTATTATTATATTAGTTTTAACATTTATATTTGCAGAAATATTTAGTATTTATCATTTTGGTAATGTGCCAACATTATTAACATCTTTATATTTAATATCTATATTTGCTATATTTGAATATCTATCAATTTCTATAACTTATATTGCTAGAAAACTAATAAAAAAAGAAAAGTTAGAAATCAAAAAAATTATAGGTTTAATTTTATTATTTGTAGCATTATTATTAATACTATTATATTTAGTTGTATTAGATATTGACTATTTACATTGGTATATGAATTTAGCCCCATTTTATTTAAATGTAACAGTTAGAAGTGTTGAGTTTTTATTACCATCGATAATACTTATAGTAATTGGTATTAACTTAATAAAAAGAAAAAAGATAAAGTGATTCAAATTACAATTTATAAAAAAGGAAGGGATAATAAATATATGAATCAATAAATAAGGAGGTAGTAATGAAGAAAATTGGAGATAGATATACTAACAATATTTTTGAGAATATTAAGCATGTAGATGATTATGAAAATGAATATTGGTATGCACGCGAATTACAAAAAGTATTGGAATACAAAGATTGGAGAAATTTTCAAAAAGTAATAGATAAAGCAGTTTTATCAGCAAATAATAGCGTTTCAAGCAAAGAAGATTGGGTTGTTGAGATCAACAAGCCAATAAAAACTGGTAAAGGAAAAGAAGAGATTATTAAAGATTATAAACTATCAAGATACATATGTTATTTGATAGTGCAAAATGCTGACCCTAGTAAAGAAGTTGTGGCTTTAGGGCAAACATATTTTGCTATACAAACAAGAAAACAAGAAATAACAGAGCAAGAATATGATTCATTATCAGATGATGAAAAAAGATTTTATCAAAGAAAGTTAACGAGACAAGGTAATTATATTTTGCAAAGAGTTGCTTCTGCAGCAGGTGTTAAAAATATGGCTGAGTTTCATAATGCTGGTTATAAAGGATTATATAACGGTGAAACCGCTGATGATATATTTAAAAGAAAAAAATTACGATATAGAGAAGATATTTTAGATAATATGAATGAAGATGAATTAGTTGCTAATTTATTTAGAATAAATCAAACGAAGCAAAAACTTATAAGAGATAATGTACAAGGTGAGAAAGAAGCAAAAGACGTACATTATGAGGTTGGTAAAAAAGTTAGAAAGGCAATTGCTGATATTGGAGGTACAATGCCAGAAGAAATGTCAACACCTAAAAATAGCTTAAAAGAATTAGAAAAAGAAAAGAAAAAATTAGAAATAAAAGAGCAAAAGAAACTTGAGGAAACAAAATAAAATAGTAATTTGTGGAAAAAAATAATGAAAACTGATTTTAAAAAAATAATAATGAAAAATAAAATAATAAATACTTTTTTGATATTTCTATTTGGAGTGATACTAGGAATATTCTCGAAATGGCTAGATAATTTAAGTATTGATGATTCTGTGTGGTGGCAACATATATTAGGAATATTAAATCTTCACAATGTGTTTTCTTTGCTTGGAATATGGCTACTTATTGCTATAACAATATCTGTTTTTAGTAAAACACCAAGAAGAGCAGGTATCAATGTATTATGCTTCTTTTTAGGAATGACAGTTAGTTATCATTTATATACAATACTCTTTTGTGGCTTTAATCCGATGAGGTATATGTTGATATGGTATGGATTTACATTGATTTCTCCGTTACTAGCTTATGTCTGTTGGTATGCTAAAGGTAAAAATAAAGTATCGATGATAATAAGTAGTCTAATTCTTTCAGCAATGTTTCTATCGTCATTTTACATTGGAATATGGTATTTTGATTTAAAAAGTATAATTGATTTATTGATTTTTATAGAAACAGTCATTGTGTTATATGTGAATCCTAAAAATACTATTTATAGTTTAGTTATATCAATCATATTAGCGTTTATAACTTAGAGCATAAAACCCACTACCTTTAGGTGGTGGGATGTAAGCGACCACGAAATATATATTTTACTGATAATATTGTTTCTTGGAAAATAATCAGTATAATAGATACATAGGGAATTTCTCTAAATCTGACGAAAGGAGGGACAACGCATGTATCTTACTGTAAAACAGCAGATAAAACATCTGTCTAAGGAAGATTACAAATCAATTAAGGAACTTTGCCATATAGCTAAAAATCTTACTAACGAAGCCATATATAATGTTCGGCAGTATTACTTTACAGAGGATAAATTCTTGAAGTATGAGAAGAACTATACGCTTCTTAAAAGCAGTCCTAACTACAAAAAATTAAACTCAAATATGGCCCAACAAATACTCAAAGAGGTTGATGGTAGTCTTAAATCATTCTTTGTTTTGATAAAGCTTGCAAAACAAGGTAAATATTCCTTTAAGGATTGTAAGTTGCCACGTTATCTTCCAAAAGACGGATATACAACACTTGTCATAGGTTTTGTGAGACTTAATGGAAATAAATTAATACTTCCATTTTCAAACAACTTTAAAAAAACGCATAAGGTTGTGGAGATTACCATTCCACCTGTATTACTTGATAAAAAAGTTAAAGAGATTCGCATTTTACCAAAGGCAAATGCAAGGTACTTTGAGATTCAGTATATATATGAAACTGAATGTATTCAAAGAAATCTAAACACACAAAATGCACTTGCATTAGACCTTGGGGTAAATAATCTTGTAACGGCGGTATCAAGTACAGGTAAGTCATTCATTGTTGATGGAAGAAAGCTTAAATCTATAAATCAGTGGTTTAACAAAGAAAATGCTCGTTTGCAATCCATTAAGGATAAGCAGCACTTTGGTAAAAAGCCTACTAGCAGGCAAAAAGCTATCGCCAGGGACTGCAACAATAAGGTTAATGATTATATGAACAAAGCAGCTCGTATGATTATAGATTACTGTATTAACAATGATATAGGCACTCTTATAGCAGGCTACAATGTGACTTTCCAAAGAAACAGTCATATCGGTAAGCAAAATAACCAAAACTTTGTAAATATACCATACGGTCGCCTTAGAGATAAGCTGGCATATATGTGTGAACTTAATGGTATCACTTATGTAGAACAGGAAGAATCCTACACTTCAAAAGCAAGCTTTTGGGATAAAGATAACATTCCTGTCTATAATAACGATAATCCTAAAGAATATGAATTTAGTGGTAATCGAGTACATCGTGGTCTATACGAAACGGCAAATGGTAAAACATTCAATGCAGATATAAATGGTGCATTGAATATTATGCGTAAAAGTAGCGTTGTGGATATGAATATCCTATACGGTAGGGGCGAAGTGGACACGCCCATAAGAATAAGGATTGCCTAATTGCTTAGGTGGAAACTTAAATATCAAACTTCTTAAATAGGAGCGTTAGCTCCTTAGAAGCCCATTACCTTTAGGTGATGGGTAGTTCACACCAAGACTAAAGAAAATAATTAGTAGTAATTATTTAAAAAATATAGTATTATTAAATCAAGGAGGTATATTTGTGGCAAGTATATGGTTAGTTATATTTATAGTTTTAGTTATTATTGAACTAATTACTATTAATTTAGTAACTATTTGGTTTGCTATAGCAGCAGTATTTGCTTTATTAGTTGATATTATTACTAGAAATACTATGCTAGAAATTATAGTGTTTATAGTAAGTTCCTTTCTACTTTTATTACTAACTAAACCGTTAATAAAGAAAATAAAGGTTAAAAAAGTAGAAGCTACTAACCTTGATATGGTTATTAATAAGGTGGGAATAGTAACAGAAGATATTAATCAAGATAAAATTGGGGAAGTAAAAGTTCTTGGAAAAAGATGGAGTGCATATAGTAATACTGAATTAAAAAAAGATGAAAAAGTAAAAATATTATCTATTGATGGGGTTAAACTCAAGGTAGAGAAAATAGGAGAGTGATAATATGTTATTCATAATTTTAATAATTATTCTAGTAATAGTAATACTAGGAATCAAAGTAATACCACAATCAGAAGCAAAGGTAGTAGAACGTCTTGGTAGTTATAATGCTACTTTAGGAACAGGTCCACATTATGTAATTCCTTTTATTGATAGAGTTGCTAATACAGTAACTTTAAAAGAAATAGTAAAAGATTTTGCACCCCAACCAGTTATTACGAAAGATAATGTTACGATGCAAATAGATACGGTTGTTTATTTTCAAATAACTGATCCAAAACTATATACTTATGGAGTAGAAAATCCCATAAATGCTATTGAAAATTTAACTGCTACAACCCTTAGAAATATTATCGGTGAGTTAGAACTTGATCAAACATTAACATCAAGAGATATAATTAATTCTAAAATGCGATCAATTCTAGATGAAGCAACTGATCCTTGGGGCATAAAAGTTAATCGTGTTGAAGTTAAAAATATTTTACCACCTAGAGATATTCAAGAAGCAATGGAAAAACAAATGCGAGCAGAACGTGAAAGACGTGAGAAAATTCTTCAAGCAGAAGGTGAGAAGAAAGCAGCTGTTTTAATTGCTGAAGGGGAAAAAGAAAGTACTATTCTAAGAGCAGATGCAAAGAAAGAAGCAGAAATTAGAGAAGCTGAAGGTAAAGCTGAAGCTATTATGAAAGTAAAAGAAGCTGAAGCTGAAGGTATTAAGTTAATTAAAGCAGCAAAAGCAGATGAAGCAGTATTAAAACTAAGAAGTTATGAGGCTATGGTTAAAGTAGCTAATGGTACAGCAACTAAGATAATTGTTCCTAGTGATTTACAAAATCTAGTAACTACTGGATCAATCTTAAAAGAAACAATTAAAGAAGAAAAAGATAATAAATAAGATAGCCATTACCTGACTATCTTTTAATGTGTCTATAATAATTTAGAAAAATTAATAATCTTGATATGGTTAATAGTTAAAGAGTTAATCTATAAAGTAAACTAAAAAAAGTTCACTTTTTTAAATTTCTACTTTGAAAAGGAGATTTTGTATTTTCCGATATGTTTGATAAGAAGATTTACTAAATTACTTCTTCAATTTGCTAAATTGACAGGTTAAAACAGACCTAATTTACAATTTTTCCTTTTTGCTTTCTAATTTTTATTGTGATAGATTAGGAGCGAAAGGAGGTGAATACTACTTTGTTAGACGAAAAAATATCTTCAAGACTTTCTAGATTAAGGGATAATCTTATTAAAAATGGTAAAGTAATACCGGGTACTACTGATACTATGTTTAAGATTGTTATGACCTCTTGTAAGTCTTATCTTACTTTTCTAATTAGTGAGTTTATTAATATTGACGAATCTGATTTAGTAAAAAAAATTATTATTCAAAATAATGAATTACCACTTAGTAATGCTAAAGAAAGAAAAAAGATATCAGACTTTATCGCAAAAGTTGATAAGTCCTTGATTAATTTTGAAATGAATAGTGAATACTTTGACGGATTACTAATTAGAAATCAAGCTTATCTTGGTAAAATTGAAGGTGAAAGTTTAAATGCTAGTGAAGATTATAGTAATATGCAACGATTTCTACAAGTAAACTTTAATGACTTTATCCATTTTAAAAGTGATAGTCCTATACTTGAATTTGTCTATACTGATATAGTTAATGGAGAAATTGAAACGGAAAATCTTAAAAAATATCATATCAGTCTTCCCAAGTTAGAAAAGAAATACTATAATGGTGATAAGTTAAATAAACTTGAAAAGGCCTTACTTATTTTAAAACTTGATAAGATAAAAGACTTAGAAGAAATTAGCAAAGACAACTATATATAAGTCAAGTCTAAAATGATAGATTTTATGAAAAAGTTTG
>ERZ773157.1922-NODE-1922-length-17642-cov-7.118724_pt1 | contig 17642 bp, 9 predicted proteins | sample MGYA00511480_ERZ773157 | MGnify/ENA primary metagenome ERZ773157 (study PRJEB29015, sample SAMEA2737863) | human gut metagenome | biome: human gut; feature: human-associated habitat; material: faeces | place: China | collected 2012 ... | reverse complement strand
TTGAAAAATGGTACGCCAATCAGATTAAATATCATAAAGTTACCGGAGAAGAACCAGGGAAAAAATTGAAATCCTGCTGATGAAGTAATAAATTCTATATCCAAATGAGTATCTTTATTGTGCATATGGAGAATCTATCTCCATCAAATCTATTGAAATCTCCATCATTTAGCATTAAAATGATGGAGATAAATTCAAAATGAAGGAGATTTCAATGAGAAATTTTGATTATATTACAAATCCTGCGAAGTTGCTGACACCTGAAATTGTTCAGATGGTTGGCAGTATTCATGAGCATAAAGGTAAACAGGAATTATTTCTGGAAGCAAACATAGATGAACTGAAAACACTTCTGGAAATTACTTTAATTCAAAGTACGGGAGCATCTAACCGAATTGAAGGTATATTTACAAGTGATAAACGTTTGGAAGAACTGGTAAGTCAGAAAGCAGAGCCACGTAATCGGTCTGAACAGGAAATTGCCGGTTATCGTGAAGTGCTGGCTACGATTCACGAAAGTTATGAATATATCACTCCAAAACCAAACATTATTTTACAGTTACATCGTGATTTATATTCTTATTCCCAAGGAAACATCGGTGGTACCTATAAGAATTCAGACAATGTAATTGCAGAAACCGATGCCGGGGGATACCAAAAAGCTCGTTTTATTCCAGTTCCAGCTTTTCAGACTGCAGAAGCAATAGACGAACTTTGCGCTCGTTTCCTTGAAGCATGGGAAGCAAATCTCATTGATAAACTGATTTTAATCCCCATGTTCATTCTGGATTTTCTGTGTATTCATCCTTTTAATGATGGAAATGGTAGAATGAGCCGTCTGTTGACTTTATTGTTGTTCTATAAGGCTGGATATATCGTTGGAAAGTATGTCAGCATGGAAATGCTGATTGAAAAAACGAAAAAAACATATTATGAAGCTCTTCAAGCAAGTTCTGTCGGTTGGCATGAGGGTGAAAACAGTTATGAGCCTTTTGTTAAGTATTATTTAGGTATTATGCTAAAAGCATACAATGAATTTGAAAGCCGTGTAGAACATTTGAAGTACCATAATCTTTCCAAGCCGGATAGAATTAAGGCGGTGATTGATAATAAGGTCGGTAAGATAACGAAGGAGGAAATTATGGAACTATGCCCTGACATAAGTAAGGTTACCGTGGAAAGAACACTGACGGATTTAGTTAAGAGTGGGTATATCGCAAAGGTCGGTGCAGGTCCATCCATCGGTTATGTCCGTATTTGAAAATTTTTTCACTATCTCATATAAAAGTGTGATTGATAAGCATTAAATTTTAATAATTTTGTGATTTCGGTTGTGATTTTATAGATTTTGCATATAATAAAAGTGTGATTATAAAACATAAAACTCCAATAAAAATGTGAGGAGTGATTCTATGGAACGATTTATCTTAAAAAAGTTGCTGGATTGGAAGGATTCTCCCTACCGCAAGCCTTTAATCTTGAAGGGCGTACGTCAGGTGGGTAAGACTTGGATTCTGAAAGAGTTCGGCAGACGCTGTTATGAAAATACAGCCTACTTTAACTTCGACGAAAACGAAGAATATAAGCAATTTTTTGAAACAACCAAGGATGTGGACCGGATTCTACAAAACCTTATGCTGGCAAGCGGTCAAAAGATATTGCCAGAAAAGACCCTCATCATCTTTGACGAGGTACAGGACTGCCCGAAAGTCATTAACTCCATGAAATATTTCTGCGAGAACGCACCGCAGTACCATGTTGCCTGCGCCGGTTCTCTGTTAGGTATCGCCTTGGCGAAGCCTTCCTCTTTTCCGGTAGGCAAGGTCAACTTCATGCAGATTGACCCAATGACCTTCGCTGAGTTTCTACTTGCCAACGGTGATGAAAATCTGGCGCAGTATCTGGAACAGGTGGATACCCTTGAACCTATTCCTGACGCCTTCTTTAATCCGCTGTATGAGAAGCTGAAGATGTACTATGTCACCGGTGGTATGCCGGAGTCGGTATTGATGTGGACGGAGGCACGGGATGTTTCTGCCATGCAGGAAGCATTGTCCGGAATCATTGGAGCCTATGAGCGTGATTTCGCCAGGCATCCTAATCTCAGCGAGTTCCCGAAAATCTCAATGATTTGGAAGTCTGTTCCTTCTCAACTGGCAAGGGAGAACAAGAAGTTTATCTATAAGGTGGTCAAGGAAGGTGCACGAGCCCGTGAGTACGAGGATGCTTTGCAATGGCTGGTGGATGCCCGTCTGGTGCATAAAATTTATCGCAGCTCAGCTCCCGGCTTGCCAATTGCAGCTTACGATGACTTGTCTGCTTTCAAGATTTATTTGGTAGATGTGGGACTGCTCCGCCGTCTGGCACAGTTGGCTCCCACTGCCTTTGGCGAAGGGAACCGCCTGTTTACTGAATTCAAAGGCGCATTAACCGAAAATTTTGTGTTGCAGACTTTAATTACTCAGTTTGAAGTCATGCCCCGTTATTGGAGCCAGAACAACCCACCTTACGAGGTGGATTTCCTCATTCAGCGGGAGAACGACATCTTCCCTGTGGAGGTCAAATCCGAAGCCAACACAACCAGCAAGAGTATGAAGAAGTTCAAGGAACTGTTCCCTGATAAGGTCAAGCTTCGCATCCGTTTCTCATTGGACAATCTGAAACTGGACGATGATGTGCTGAATATCCCGCTGTTCATGGCAGATCAGGCGGATCGATTGATTGGGTTGGCATTGGAAAAGAGGAAGCACTGATGTATATGGCTAAACTATATTAACCTAAATTGAAAAAACATTGAGGCGAATGCCGTCAGATTGATGCGATAAGAAGTATTATTAGGCAGATTGAAGACGAACGAACCAGATATGTCATGTTGACGATGCTAATGTCTGTTATATTAGCATTTACACTCTACAATCATTTCACATAATATGGCAAATCGTAAAATAATATTGTGTGAGGTGACGGAGAGTGTCTAAAAAAAGACAACAAATTGTTTTCTCGTTTGGCAGCTCAATCACTTGCCCCGATTGATAAAATGCTGGACACCAGAGAAAAACAAGAGAAAAAACAAACGCGGTGGGGTTTCTTGATCCCCGACCGCGTTTATCTTTGTCCGCTGATATACGGGCAAATCGTTTTTTATTGTAGGTTACTTTCTTGCACCATCCGAGCCGATGGTATATCCGTCAATGGTGGTATTCACCGCCATCGTCCCGTCTGTGTAGAAGTAGTACCACTTTCCGTTAATCTGCTTCCAGCCGCCGGCAAACATCATTCCGGTCGTCTTATCCAGCCAGTACCACTTCTGGTCGTCGGAGAGCAAGCCCTTCACTGGTTCCCCGTTTCTGTAATAGCTCCACTGGCCGCTGTCGTTCTGCTGCCAGCCATTTGCGGTCTGCGGGTCAATGACGATCTTCACAAACCGCCGCAGGACGGTGGCGACTTCGGCGCGGGTGGCGGTTCCCGTGGGGTCAAAGCGGTTATTTGCCTTGCCAGCCAGGATGCCCGCCTGCTGCATGGCTCTGACCGCATTCTTCGCCCAGTTGCTGATCTGTGCGTTGTCCGCAAAAGTCACCGCCCGGAGGGTTTTCGGAAGGTCGTAGCCCAGCTTTTTGGCGTAATTTGCCATGATGACCGCCATCTGTTCCCGGTTGATGTTGGTATCCGGCGCAAAGGTAGTGGCGGTAACACCCTCCATAATGCCGTTCTGCGCCGCCCAGTTCACATAGGGGGCATAGTAAGCGTCGGCTTTCACATCGGTGAATTTCCCGGTCTGGTAACTGTCCGGGTTGATGCCCGCCAACCGCCCCAGAGCTGTCACAAACATTCCTCTGGTCATGCCGGTGCCCGGGCTAAAGGTGGTGTCACTTGTGCCAGAGAGCAGTCCCCGGCTGGCTACAAAGAGGATGTTATCTGCTGCCCAGTGGCCGGTAATGTCGGTAAAGGCCGGGACAAAAGTTTTGTAGCCCACGCCATAGACGCTGAAATGGCTGGTTTCAAAGACCACCGCCTTCTGGCTGGCATCGTAGCTGGATCTGGTAATCCACTCCACTTTGCCCGCATCGTCTACATAGACTGCATAGAGATTACCTGTCTGCTCACCCTTTGCCGCTGTGTAGGGCAAACGCACCGAGATGGTATGTCCATTCAGGCTGGTAATCGGCGTCTCTTTGCCGCCGGAGAGGTACACCAGCGACAGGTCATAGGCCGGTCTTGTGCCGATAGCGGCTTTGGCCTCGGTGGAGCGCAGGGCATCCACCTTATCTGCCCGGAGGATAATGTCCCCTCCAGCGGAGGCGGCATCCAGCTGTTTCAGAGTATCCATGCCGATATAGACGGAAACCAGATGGTCTGTTGCTACGGTAAACTGCCGGACATTTTCTTTGACCAGCAGATCCAGTGTCTGCGCCTTGATGGTCACGTTAAAAGAGGTCTGGCCTGCCGCCGAGGTGATGGGAACGGTAACGGCAATCCCTTTCTCTGTGGTGCCGTTCTTTTTCGCATCCTGTTTGGCTTTGTCGATGGCAGACTGGACAGAGCTGTTATCCACTGCCGCATTGCCGTTTTTATCCGGCTGTATGGGTTTGGTTTCACCGGTGACAGGGGCTTGAGGCTTGTCCTCCGGCTGGTTGGTGTTATCATTGTTGCCGGAACCGTTAGAACCGCTGGAGGAGGAACCTCCACCGCCATCCGAACCACCAGAGGAGGAATCGCCGCCGGAAGGCTGGCTGGAAACCGTCAACGTTCCAGGAACATAAGTGATCGCATAATTGGCATTTGACAGCGTACCAGTAATGTTGATTTTGGTTTGTCCGGTTTTGCTCATATCCGGCGTCTGCCCGTAAGTCAATGTTACCGTGCCGCTCAGGGTGTCTGCACCAACCAGACCTTCCACCTTGTAATCCTTATCTGCTTCCGGGCTGCTCAGGTCGGGCGCGGTGCTGCCGGTGTAAGCGCTCTTATCAAGCGCCGCAACGGTGACCGCTTTCTCCGCTACGGTCACAGTCAAACTTTGTTCTGCCACATCTGCGTACTCTGCGTTTCCCTGAACCTTATACCAAACGGTGTATTTCCCCACGTTTTTCGCTGTGGGGATCTGCTCACTCCATTTGGAATCGCCAAGCCGGTAGAGCATTGTGCCGCCAGTGGTCCTGCCCGCTGTAACCAGCGCCTGTTCTGCACCATTGTAGGTCAGGGCGTTTGCCGTAGGTGCCGTAACAGTGGGGACAAGCTTGTTGGTCGCATTGACATTGACGGTCAGCGTGATGTCCGCATAGTTCGTGCTCTTGATTACCACGGTCACTGTGCCCACAGAGCCGGTGGTTTTCACATCATTTTTCTGAATCGGCAGGATCAGCTTGCCATCTTCCACCTTCGCACCGTCGGCGTAATAAGTTCTGGGCAAGTTGACCGTTGGTGCGCCGTAGGTCACTGCACCGTACTCTTTGGGAGTTTCCAGCGTGGGCAGGGCGGGGAGCGTCACAGTGTAGGTCTTTTCGCAGTCATTTACAATGGTAAGCGCAGTCTCCTTGGTGAAGTCAGGCGCAGCGGCCTTGGTGATGTTGCCAGTCGTGGTGATGCTGCTCTGCTTCAGGGCGTAGTTCTTCGCGGCCTGCCCCATCAGGGTCACTGTGGCAGTGACGTTCTTGCCGCTGCCCACACTGGCATCGTCAAAGCTGGCGGTCACGGTGTAGTCCTTGTCCTTCTGCAAGGTTACGCTACCCTCGAAGGTCACGCTGGAGATGTCCGCGTTTTTCGTGCCATCATAGGTCTTATCTTTTACCGCAACTGAAAATTGCAGTGAGTACTTAGAAATTTCCGGTACCACGGAATCTGTTAATGTCCTATCGTATGAAGCACTTGAATCTGTCGGTGTAAATTTCACGGTATAAGCCTTGTTATCTTCTACATTCGGATAAATACCAGATGCTGAACTACTATTTTCCGGTTCCCAGCTCCAGGTTCCGGCTACCGGTTGATTTGCACCATTATACACACCATAACCAGAAGCCAGGGAAACCGGAATCTGAGCAAGTGAAACCCCATAAGTCCCCTTCGCATCCCACTTTGGTGTTCCGTTTCCTACAATTCTCAGTGTATCCTTGGTAGACACATTAAGCGGTTGCGTTCTCTCAGAAGCAAATGCATTCTCTTTCGCCTTTATTCTGCTGGTTACCTGATATCCATGTGCCGGATATAATCCCTGAATTTCCGTACCGTCAATCCATGTAAATGCTCCGTCTGAATCTGCATCACGGTATCCATACTCAATGTCATTTTCCGGATTCGTTCTGTTTATGGTAATCGTCGTACCGGTTATAGTCACCTCACCCTCAGTTATTGCAGCCGGTGCTGCCGTTCTTTTAAGAATCGTGATACTTTCGGGTTTTCCGGCAAATTTCTTATCCACGTTGCTTGCAGCAACCCGATAATAAACCGTACTCTCATGATCGGAAGAAATGATGTCTGTAATCGAAATTCCTGATCCACTGCCCATTTTTGCAGATGTCCAGCTTGGAGAGGTCTTGGTTCCGTTTACAATCACATACTGTAAAGATGAGGAAATTGTGATTTCTTCCTTCCGATAATCAATATTCGGCTTGTTCGATTCTTCCGGAATCGTCTGTGTTTGCAAATCCGCCACAAAAACCGCTTCACTGGCTGACATGGACGAGGATGCTTTCTTGCGAATATAGACTGGTACAGACCCACCATTTTCACGAATGTTATCCAGCAGCCCTGTCAGACGAACCATACCACCCTGTCTTATCGTTGTCCATGACTGTGCATCCTTAGAAGCAGCATACTCCAGATCGCAGGAAGCTTTATTCTCTAAAGTCTCCTGTTCGTAATTGATAGAAACATCAGCAGCATTAGGTGCCTCCTGCCGCACTTTTTCTGTCTGGAAATTTACATAGGTTACATCAAGAGATAACACACCATCCTTTTTAATCATCAGTCTGACATGATATTCTTTGTCCGGAGCTAAATCCGTAATAGTATACTCATAGTTTCCGGAAGAACTTTCCTTAAGTGACGTTCCTTTCGAGAACATATCATCTAATGTCCCTGTCTGCTCATCCTCGCCGGAGGTTAAGAAAAACTTAACCTCTGCTCCGGGAGTTCCTGTTGCCTTAAGTGTAGCAGTCGCTTTTGTGTCAGAAATCGTCTTAATATCCGTGACAGCTGCGGAAGTGATACTTGCCGCCTTATTATTAGAATATGTCCCAGTAGCTGAATCATAATATACCGTCTTACTGTACTTGCGGAAATGCGGGTAATCCTCCGTTCCGATCACCTGTCCCCACGTACCATCTGATTGATCACCGTTTAATTTATAGGCAATTTCTCCGGATTTCAGTTTTTCTTCGCTTATAGTAGTAATACCCGGAGAACTATAATCACTCTTTTTTGTCTCATAACAGTTCGTAAAAGTAGCCCTATGATCATTCGAGTACTTAGTTCCTTCCAGTTTTCCTGATACAGCCAAGCAATTAGTCACCGTTCCATTTTTAGTCACCGCTCCTTGTGAACAACTATATGAAAAATTTGTTCCTACTACAAAACAATTCTGAATTTTGATATCACCCACAGTGAGTCTACACAACCCGCAAGTCCAATCACCTTCAAACACCAGCCCTATATTTTGTACATTCCCATATTTAATACTTGCCACCAGTCCGTACTTAGAACTTGTACCGTCATTAGCAGGTCGCAGTCCGGAAATTACATGGTAATTTCCCTCAATAGTCCCCTCGAAAGACCAAGTATCAGATTTGTCTCTAATGCTTGTCCAGTCATGTCCGGCCGGGATCTCAATATCCTTCATCAGCTTCAGATTGCTGTTATTAGGGATTTTACTATCATTAACCTGCTTTGCAAACCAGAACAGCTGACCGGCATTATAAATCTCATAATATCCCTTCCAATTTTTGGGCTCCTGATATGCACCACATGCTTCACAAAATCCATCTGCATTATAGTGCTCATGACTACAAACGGTATCATCATGAAACATCTCGATTTCATTTGGTGTTGTTGTCGAAATCGTCTTACCTGATACTGTGATCGGATTGCCGCCATTTAAGCCCGGTACCGTCACCGAAATCTCTGTTTTATTCTTATTTTCCGGCAGATATACCGTCAGATGTCCCGTGTTCACTTCATCATACGAAATCTGCATGGAAGGAATGACCATAGCTGCACTTTGACCTTTTTGATTGCTCAACGGTTCACCATTCTGCTTGATCGTGATATCGGTTGCCTGTAATATCTGATCGCTCGTGATTGCCGTGGAAACAAATTTTAATCTTGTCTCATAAAGAGGAGTTGCGGCCTTCAAAGTGATCGTTGCATTCTTATCATCAACATCAGCAACATCAGCTTCCATCTGATAAACATAGTCTCCAACCGTCACCGTTACCGTTACCGGTGTCCCTGGCGTTAATGGCTTCAGATAATTGGATGCCTTAAGTGTACCTTGATAATCGCTCACCTTCATCGTCCCTGCATTCCAGGTAATCCCTCCCACGCTGATTGTCACCGGATAAGCGCTTTCGGTGAATCGTACATCCGCAATCGTGCCCTGAATGGCATAGTTTTTCAGTCCGGAATTTTCACTTTTCGGGAAATAATCACCACCATTTAAGTTGACTACTGCCTGATCACGGATGGAAATGGAGCCCACCAAGGTACCATCTACACTGGGCTTCTCTGCGACACCGATCGCATATACTTCATTATGATATGCAATGGCTGAAACCGTTCCGCCCTTGATCACAATCTCACCATACTTGTATCCACCTTCTACCAGTTTTGCTCCACCGCCGCCAGTGCCGATTGCGGCTCCGGGGCGTCTTCCTGCGTTCGTAACATATCCTCCACAGGCTGTCACATTGCCACCGTTGATCTCAATCTTATCCACGCAGCCGAACGGTCCACCGCCAATTCCTGCTCCACCGTATACATGATTAATATCCTTGGGGTAGTTTCCATATCCGCCCTTGGCATACACAGTTCCGCCGTTGATGACAATGGTACCGATGCCGCCCTCTAAACCGCCGCCAATACCTGCTGCCATCCCGCTGCCATAAGCTTCGATATTGCCTCCGTTGATCTCAATCCTCCCCAAGGAACCCTTTCTCATGCTCGACGCACCAATTCCGGCACCTACTCCACCGGTTGCTTTTAAGCTTCCCTCTCCGCGGATCGTCAGGGTACAGCCTTCCGGCACATCAATAGCCGCACACATATCACCGCCCTTGAGTGTATTTTTCCCCTCCAGAATCAGATTCAGTTTTGCACCATCTCCCAGTCGGATCGCCGGTTTCCAGTTAGTTGCTGTCGTAGCGTTATTGTCGATCGGAATCTGGATATCCAGATTCGAAATCGTGATTGTAGCCTCCACACCACTAACCTGAATAACATTGGTCGTACTGTTTCCCGTGATAGTCGCATGATTATACTGTTCCAATGTGTTGCTGTTGATGACGATACCGCCATCCGCAATATCATAAGTACCTGTTGATGCCAGCAAAGCGATTCCGCCGTCCATGCTGACCTCGATCTCCGGAAGCTCCACGCCCTCTGCCAAAATATACTCTCTCGGAAGAACCGGAAGATAATAATAGAAACCACTTTCATCTTCCCGGTTCTCATCCAGCTCCCAAGTAACGCTGATATCCGTCAGCACCGGGATATCTTCTGAGATTTCCTCATCTTCAAACTCATAATCCTCAAGAAAATCCCCGGCATTGCTGTCGGTAGCGATCAGAAACGTACCCTGCTGGTCTTTCTCCTGAACTTCCTGTTTATCTGCTTCCTCCTCATCATTACTATCCGGCACATTTTCTGAATTTTCTGTTTCCGGAGTTTCCTCCTCATCATTGCTATCCGGCATGTTTTCTGAATTTTCTGTTTCCGGAGTTTCCTCCTCATTATTGCTATCCGGCACGTTTTCTGAATTTTCTGTTTCCGGAGTTTCCTCCTCATTCAGATTTTCTTTCTTTGCATTACTGCCGGCAGCAATTTCCGAGTCTTCTTTCTTATCACGGTCGTCTGCTGCCGCTTTCTCATCTTCCGCGCCCTTATCGCGATCCGCATTATTTTTCTGATGATCCACGTTCTTATATTCCACCACCGAAGCCTCGATCGTCTCCGGGAAATTCAGATAATCCTCAAAGTTTTCTCCGGCATCCGCAGGGATCTGAATATGCGCGACCTCCTCCGGTAATTCCGTAAATCCCGTGATCACTTTCAACTTTTTTGCAGGGACTGCCGCAAACGTTGCAGACGGTATGCATAACTGCATCGCTATCATTGCCGCCAATGCTGCAGATACGATCTGCCATTTCTTCTTTTTATACCTCATATCCATTTCCTCCTGTTGTCATTATTTTCTATATAGCGTGACGGTTTTGTTCTCTCCGGTAATATTTTTTATTCATACGTTTCCTCTTCACCTGATTCATTACTTCCCCTTTTTCCCTGAAGCAGCCGGGATACTGCCTCCCGCAGCTGATATTCCGTCACAGGCTTCACCAAAAAGGTGTCCGTCTGCATCCTGCGGCTTTGGGGTTCAAACTCTGCCTGGTCGCTGATCCAAAGGAGCGGGACATCCCTGCTGTAGCCTCGTATGCTCATGCAGAAATTCATCCCTCTGGCTCCATCCTCCATGACCACCACAGCATCATAAGACCCATCCCGCTGCATGGCATAGGTACAAAACACGCCGTTATCAAAGCGGTCTACTTTGCCCAGTTTCATCAGCAAAGCGGTTTCTTTTTCTTTCTGGCTATAACTGCACAGCGCAATTCGCATGTTCGCACCTCCATTTTGTGATGGTTTTTATCGCCTCATATAGCTCCTGATCGGAGCAGTCTGCCGAAAGGAACGCAGAGATACGCAGGTGATACGCGATCAGGGCGAAGTTTTCATCATCACTCCACCAGATAAGCGGTACTTCCGGTGCCAGCCGCTTCGCCTGAATGGCAGCCTCCAATCCCCTTGCCCCGGTCATGGCGATGACAACCGCATGGTAGCGGCTCCGCCGCAGTGCCTGAGCAAGCTGGTTCTCATTCCACAATTCGTCAATCGCAAGCTGCCCATCCCCATCAAAAAGGGAGCGCAGCCTGCTCTCAAACCATTCTGCATTCCTTAATTCCGTACAAAGTGCGATTTTCATGCTGAGCCTCCTTTCCTGAAAAAAAATAAAAAAAGAATCCTGCTCGCAGGATTCTCCGCCTGCGGCGGGTCGCTTCTGCGACATACTTCCTAACCGCCGCAGTGCGATCCTCGCGGAGCGTTTTATGTGATAGGAATTTCCTATCACATAAAAAAAACAGACCTTCTCATCGGAAAGTCTGGTAGTATAATTAGGATAGCATCTTGTCAAGGGAAATGCAACCGACTTTGTTTAAGACGCAGGTTTCCTGTTTAAGACGCAAGTTTTTCCTGCGGTTTTATGTTATACTAATATTGGATTATTGTGCAAAGGAGATGGCACGATGCAGATTGCGATTGTGGATGACAGAGCAGAGGACAGAGAAGAACTGTCTGTCTGCCTGGAAAATTATATGAAAAAGCATCAGCTGGACTATACGCTGACAGAATTTGAGGACGGAGAGAATTTTCTGAAAGCTGCCGCCCAGGTCGATTTTCAGCTTGTCTTTATGGACATCTATATGGAGAACATGGATGGAATAGAGGCCGCCAGAAGGCTGCGCCAGAAAAACAGGCTCTGTAAGATCGTTTTTCTGACCATTACAGAAGATTATGCCCGGATGGGGTACAGCCTGTCCGCCAGCTATTATCTGCTGAAGCCGCTTTCGCTCCATCAGGCAGATTTTGAAGAAGCGATGGAGCTGTGCCAGCTAAAACCGCCCTATGAAGTGATGACACTTTCGGTTATGGCTGACCGTCAAAAGCTGGAACTTCCCACAGAGAAGATTCTATACATAGATTATCAAAACCGTATGACACGGATTCATACGGCGGAACGCGTGATACCGGTAAGCGGAGGCTTTCAGGAGGTTACTGCCGCATTACAGAAGGACAAGCGTTTTTTGCCCTGCTACCGGGGCGTTCTAATCAACATGAATTATATCAGCCATGTTGACAGTCAGACCTTCCGTTTGATAAACGGGGAGAATCTTCCGATTGCTCTCCGCAATGGAAAACAGCTGCGGGAAACCTACCGTCAATATGTTTTCTCTGGAATGGGGCGTATCGTATGAGAATGAAACAAATACGCAGGCGTATTCTGGGGGGCTGTCTGGCCTGCCTCCTCTGCTTGACCGGCAGTATCCCCGCATTTGCCGCTGGAACTGCAACCCCAGCCAACGCCGATGAAAGAAGGGAGAATCCGCCGGGTTTAGAAAACAAAGCTTCAGGGGCACTGGATAGCGGAACCCCGGAAACACCGGAAGCATCGGAAGAAATACCCCTCGTCCTTGTCACGGAAATACAAAATGAAGGCGAACTGCTCTCCCTGCCGGCTTTTACCCTGCCCCTTAGAACCACACCGTCTGATGATGACCTGGAGGAAATTTATCAGCTGGCCCTTCAGTATCAAACCGTCTGCGCCACTGTAACAGCCGGTGAAGAAATCCGACAGGAAACATTTTCTGTCGCATGGGATTTTTCAGCCATTGACCAGACCACTCCGGGAGAATATGCCGCAGCAGGCCGGATTGAACTGCCGGAGGGGTATTCCTTTGGTGAAGCTGTCTTGCAGGAGCTTCAGATTTCCGTCCGGGTGGAAGAAATGCCGCCTGCTGTCATTACTTCCATAGAGCAATGGTATCCTTATACAAATGCATTTGCGCTCCCGCAGGGCAGCGAAGTTGAAGCGCTGGAAGAATTATTCGCCGCCTCCCCGTATTATCTGGAATGCTATGCGGAAAACGGAACCAGCTACACCGCTGTGGTGGAATGGGATTTTTCCGGTATTGATCTGAATACTGTGGGACTGTACCATGCAGCAGGAAGGCTGACTGCACCGGAAAATACCATATTTGCGGATCGTGTCGATTTCCCTGAAATTACAATTCCTGTTTCTGTTCAGGCTCCGGGCAGCCCGGACATTAACTGTTTTCTGGCCGCCAGAGGAAACCTTTATTTTCCTTGGGTCACACCGCCGGGAGAACTGGATAAGATCAGTGTATGGCTGTCCGAAAACAACGGTTCATGGAACCAGCTGGAAAATGGCATTTACGTGGGGCGGGAAATGCTCTCGATTGCCACCCGTCTGCTGGCACCGGGCAGCAGCTACCGCCTTCAGGTTGATTATGGCGGTGGACAGACTGGTATCCTGTCCTTGACCTACGCAGATGAAATTGTCCTTGAAGGGTATCATGAAGGCGACCGGGATGGAGGGGATGCAGGCGGAAATCCACCCGATACCATCATTCAGCCGCCTCCTGAAGATACCGACGATCAGGATGACGGTTTCGCAGACAGGCCCTCCACAAAGCCTTCAAAACCACCTGCAACAAATGGCGGTGGAACGGATTCCGATGAACCGACTATACCGGAAATCGAAGCGCCCGTTATATCAGGTCAGCCAGAGGAAGATACCACTTTGACGCAGCCCCCTGAAGTGCAGACGATTGTCGGTGCTTCAGAGCTTACCGATCCTGCCCGGAAGCTTTCAGAAAACAGGAAAGATTCCGTGCAAAGCGCTATGACCGTTCCCAAGGAAGGCGCAGATTCCCAAAACTCTGCTTTTTCAGAGTTCTTCGATGAAACCACTGACCGGATTTCCGGCACACGCTTTTTGATGATGCTGCAAACAGGGGAGCAAAGAGCCGTCTTTTCCAAACAGGGAATCACCATCAGCATACCCAAAGACGCCTTGCCGGAAGGTATCCAAAACGAAGATCAGATTGAAGTCATCATCCAAAAGGATACGGATGGCGGTTTTTCTTTTTCGTTTTCCATCAATGGAACTGTGCTCAACTCCCTGCCGGATGTTTCTGTCATGCTGCCCTATCCAAATGACCCGGCAGCCGGCACATTGTTCCTTTGTGATGAAAGCGGCGTAGAAATCCCCATGACCGGTTACGACGATACGGCGAAAGCCGCTTCCTTTCAGATCAGCCATACAGGGACTTACACCATTGTTGGAAAGGAAGATACCGCTTCCCTGGCACATGCTGCCGACACAGAGCACAGCTGGCCGCCCATATTCTTTTTCATTCCGGTCTGTCTGGTTCTTCTGTCTGCCGGTGAATTTTTCCTAAGGAGGAGGCGAAAATAAGATGGTATCTTCTGTGGTAAAAAAATATGCTGCCTTATGTATGGTCTGCCTGTGCTCATCCCTGTTTTTTCTTGGCCTGTATCAGTTCAATAATAAATATGGTCAGGACACAATCCAGGCGGCAAATGGGATTCTGGCGCTTTCTGAGGAAGAACTTCAAAAGTCACCGGTGCGCTTTCTGGTATCCGGCTGGGCATTTTATCCTGACGCGCTTTTGACCCCGGAAGAAATACGGGATGAAAGCCATTATATGCGCTACCTTTCCATCGGAGAGCAGGACAATTTTTCCAGTCCTGCAAGCCCTTCTCCCTATGGCTGCGGGACTTACCAGATGACATTCTTTCTGCCGGAACGGAAGGAAGTGTATGCACTGGAAATCCCGGAAGTGTTTTCTGCTTACAACCTTTATCTGGATCAAGACCTGATCCTGCAAATGGGGGAACCTGCACATGGGACACCATTGGTTCAAAACCGCATGGTCACTTTTCATGGCGGAAAACCGGTCACACTCACCATAGCGGTCAGCAACTATGACCACTTTTACGGAGGGATTGTTTATCCGCCTGCTTTCGGAACGATGCTGGCGGTCAATACAACCAGAGGAATCCGGTTTGCGTTCTGCCTGTTTGGCTGTACGGTTACCTTTGTCTGTGCGCTGCTGTCCTTTTATTTCAGCCGCCGGATGAAACAGAAAAATACATTCCTGTTCGGACTGATCTGCCTTGCCATGTGCGGCCTGTCATCCTATCCTGTGCTTCATATGCTGGCTGCTGTTCCCATATTCCCCTGGTACACGATTGAACTGTTCTGTATCTATCTGGTTACCTGGCTGATTGTGGTTCTGCAAAACCGGATATGCAGGCCGGGCTTCCTGCCTGCGGCCATCAGTAATGGAGTGGGCGCTGCCTTCCTGGTATATGCGTTTTTGTATGGCATGATGGCTTCCCATCTCTCCCTTGGAGCTATTCGTTTCTTCTCCGCATCGGTCTTTTGGTATAAGGCGGCATCTGCACTCTATCTATTTATCATCGCTGTGCTTGCCATTCACAGAGGAGAAAAACGGAGCAGGCCGATCTTCTATGCTGCAGCAGCCGCAACCTGCGCCTTTATATGGGATCGCCTTCTGCCGGTTTATGAGCCGGTTATCGGCGGTTGGTTTGTGGAATGGGGCAGCTTTTTCATAGCAGCCGCCATCGGTTATTCCCTCTGGCGCGATGTGGTAGAGGGGTATGGAAACAGCCTGATTTTTCAGGAAGAACGCAAGCAGGTCGTCCGGCAGCTTTCTATGCAGACCGAATACAGCCGTCAGGTTTCTGAAGCAGCGGCAGAAAACAGAAGGCTGATTCACGACATCAAACACCATCTGCACACCATAGACCGCATGGCCTCTGAACGTGGGCAGACGGAGATCTGCTCCTTCCTGTTACAGGTAGAGGAACAGGTTGCGGCGTCATCGGGTCACTCCTATGTTGCGTTCTGTAAAAATCCCATCGTAAATGCGCTGATTGAATACTACTACGGCATGGCGCAGATACAAGGAACAGAATTTCAGGTGCGGCTCGATCTTCCTGATCAGATGCCGCTTACCGATGTGGAACTGTGTACGGTGCTAGGCAATCTTTTGGACAATGCCTTTGAGGCGTGCAGCCGCCAAAAGCAAGGCGTGCGCCGCATTTTAGTTGCCGGCGAAACCAAAGGCAATATGTATTTTTTGAAGATTGAAAACACTTACGACGGGCTGGTCTTTCAGGAGGGAAAAACATTCCTCTCCCGAAAGGGCGCATCCGCTGATCACGGAATCGGGCTTTCCTCTGTCCGAAAAATCATTGAAGGCCATGGCGGTGATCTCGATCTTGTTCCCGGTGAGGAATCCTTTCTTGTTGGAGTTACAATACAGATGTAAAAACTGTTTTTTGAGGCGCATTCAGATAACATAGGCAAGACCTGATGGATGGACTTTGAAATAGATTTTTGCAACCTTTCGCACTTTTCTATTCCAATATTAGTATATCCAAAGCAGAATAAAACATGAAATACCACATCAGGCAGTCCCTGTTCATCAATAACCTTCTGCATTTGATCACGCAGGTGGCTGTCTCCGATAGGAGAACCAAGGAAAAAGCCAGACACTGCTTTTCAGTATCTGGCTTTTTATTGTAGATTTTTAATAACCTATTCACCTATGGAAGCAAACAGGTGACTGATAAATTCAAATGCCTGAATTGCTTTTTCAAAGCTCTGACGATTGGATGTGTAGAGCAGATCTTCATGAAGAGTTTCATATCTTCCACGAATTTCATCGTTGAAATACTGTTTCCAGTTTTCAAAGGCATACGCCCCCAACGGATCATAATCTTCAGAAATATTACGCTTCTGAAGATAGAAGCTGTCCGTTTCTTTTGTGAGCTTTAGAAGCTGCTTCAGCCGTTCGGTATCATTCAGGAAATACCATAAAATAAAAAATGCAACAATGAATTTTCACGATCATTGCTGCAAAAAATGCACGTTCCCAGGGGGAATTGAACCCTCAACTAGTGCTTAGGAGCTCAAGTCCCCGTTGGAAACCTATATTATTTTGAGTTAAGATAAGTCAAGTAAAGCATTGATTTTTCTACCTTCCCTGCTGCACACTATCAATATAGAACATGATCGGAACCGGGCAGAGCATCACAACGAAGAAGCACATATTCGACAGAATAGAAGCATTGGAAACAAACAGCTGGCGCAGCTTCGATTCTCCCAGCATCCGGTAAAAGGTTCCGGTATAAGTAATGCTTTCCTCCGTGACCGGTTCCCTTTCACTTGGGTAAATATATTGTCCCAAAAGGAATGCCGCAAGCAGCACACATATCACCACATAAAATAAAATTCTCTTATACTTTTGGATCGTATATTTCGCTTCTGTAAAATGTTTATGGAAAATTCATTCGACAAATCATGCTTTCCGAACTAAAATAGGAATGCGATATGATAATTTCATGATCCTATGAAAGGAGACAACATGATATGAAGAATAAAAAATATTCCATCGTTTATAGCAGCTTAACAGGTAATACCAAGGTGCTGGCTGATGCAATCCACGAGGCATTACCTCAGGATGAATGTGAGTATTTCGGTGTGTCCGACACAGTGATCCCTTCTTCCGAACTGCTCTATATCGGATTTTGGACAGACAAGGGTAATGCAGATACCAAGACATTACAGCTATTATCGCAGTTAAAGAATAAACAGATTTTTCTGTTTGGAACTGCAGGCTTTGGTGGCAGTGATATCTATTTTCGGAAAATCCTGATCATCCGGCAAATCTTGATGTATTGATCCAGAATTTTGACTGTGCATTGTCTCACCCTGATGCCAATGACCTGGAAAAACTGAAAGAAGC
>ERZ773157.1919-NODE-1919-length-17689-cov-20.055688_pt1 | contig 17689 bp, 17 predicted proteins | sample MGYA00511480_ERZ773157 | MGnify/ENA primary metagenome ERZ773157 (study PRJEB29015, sample SAMEA2737863) | human gut metagenome | biome: human gut; feature: human-associated habitat; material: faeces | place: China | collected 2012 ... | reverse complement strand
GCAACTGTTGCTTCTATTACTGGTCTTGTTGCTAAGGAGAATATCGTTGGTACAATGGGTATCCTTTACTCAGCAGGTGAGGGAACAGTATATGCTAACATGGCAGCTACATTTACAGTAGTAAGCGGATATGCATTCCTTGCATTCAACCTTCTCTGTGCTCCTTGCTTCGCAGCTATGGGTGCTATCAAGAGAGAGATGAACAACATTAAGTGGTTCTGGATTGCAATCGGATACCAGTGTGGATATGCTTACCTTGTAGGCCTTGTAATTAACCAGATTGCTGGTCTTATTACTGGCGACACAGCATTTAACGTATTCACAGTAATCGCTATTCTTATAATTGTCGGTTTCATTTACCTGTTATTCAGACCATATAAGGAAAGTAAGACATTAAAGGTTGATTCTAAGAAGATTTTAAATGCAACAAAGTAATTAAATGATATATTATCGGAGGTGTAATTATGCTGGGAACAATTATAGTAGGAGTAATATTGGTGATTATAGTTGCACTTATTGTACGCAGTATGGTACACGACAAGAAAAACGGTAAATCGTTCACATGTGGTGGCGACTGCGGAAAATGCAAAGGCCACTGCCATTAAAAGGAGGTAACGGGTGGTCAGAAATCCTGATAAAGACAAAGACATTATTATTTCTCGTCTCAAGCAGCAGGGTTGCAGGATAACTAAACAGAGGCTTATGCTTCTTGATGTAATTCTTGAAGAGGACTGCTCAAGCTGTAAAGAGATTTATTACAAGGCAATAAAGAAGGATCCTAAAATAGGAGCTGCTACTGTATATCGTATGGTTAATACACTTGAAGAGATAGGTGCAATTAACCGTAAGAATATGTACAGAATAACTTGTGATGAAAACGATAATGGCGGTTATACTGTAAGATTAAACGATGATTCGTCAATTAATTTATCAGAAAGCAAATGGAGTAAAATTATTGAGTCAGGGCTGGAAGCCTGCGGATACATTAAGAATCAGAAGATAACAAGTGTAGTTGACAGGAAAAAGTCAGTTTCAGTTAAATAATATTTGCTAACAATGGAGAGATGAAACTGTTTCATCTCTTCATTTTGCTATATTGAGAAGATTTCTCAATAAGAGGATTTATGTAGAAATGTTACATGATGTGTAATATAATAACCGATAAACTTAAGAAACATTTATTGTCCAATATGGACAGATAGGAGCACAGTATGAAAATTGATAACTTAAAGAAACCAGGACTTTTTGCAGCAGGTGTATTATTTGGAACAGCTGGAATTAAGATTCTTACAAGCAAGGACGCCAAGAAACTTTATACTAACTGCACAGCAGCAGTTTTAAGAGCTAAATCATGTATAATGAAGACAGCTACAACTGTTCAGGAAAACTGTGAGGATATATATGCTGATGCTAAGACAATCAATGAGACAAAGTATAACACAGAAGAAGTTGTGCTTGATTCAGTAGATGAAAATGAGGAAGCGTAATAGAGTATGAAATTCACAATAAAGCATGATGTGCCCGGAAGAATCCGTGTTCACATGGATGCTTCCAGCATGACTTTTATACAGGCAGATACCTTGCAGTATTATCTTAAGAATCTGCATGGCGTTACGAATGCCAAGGTGTATGAGAGAACTGCTGATGCAGTTGTTGAGTACAGATGTTCAAGAAAGACCGTGATCGAAGCTATTGCTAAGTTCAGATACAGCAATGTAGAGGTTCCTGAAGATGTTCTTGCAACATCAGGAAGGGCAATTAATTCACACTATACTGAAAAGCTGGCGGATCAGGTGTTATGGAGAATGACTAAGAAGCTGTTTATTCCGGCACCAGTATGTGCGGTATTAACAACAGTATCTTCAATGAAGTACATTTATAAAGGAATCAGGACACTGCTTGATAGAAAGCTTGAAGTTCCAGTTCTTGATGCAACTGCAATAGGAGTTTCTATCTTAAGAAGAGACTTTGATACAGCGGGTTCAGTAATGTTCCTTCTTGGTATCGGTGAGATAATAGAGGACTGGACACACAAGAAGTCAGTTGACGACCTGGCAAGAACAATGTCACTTAATGTTAATAAGGTCTGGTTAAAGACGTCTGATGCAGAAGTACAGGTATCTGTAAAGGATGTTAAGGACGGTGACAATGTCATAATCAGAATGGGTAATGTAATACCATTCGATGGAACAGTCATCAGTGGTGAGGCAATGGTTAACCAGGCTTCGCTCACAGGAGAATCAGAGCCAGTAAGAAGAGGTGAAGGAACCAGTGTATTTGCCGGAACTGTTGTTGAGGAAGGCGAGATAGTATTTAAAGTCAAATGTGCTGGAGGTTCAAGCAAATATGACAAGATTGTCAGGATGATTGAAGAATCTGAGAAATTAAAGTCAGGTCTTGAATCAAAAGCTGAGCATCTTGCAGATAAGCTTGTGCCATATTCCCTTGGTGGAACTGCACTTACATATCTGCTTACACGCAATACTACCAAGGCATTATCAATCCTTATGGTTGACTTCTCATGTGCCTTGAAGCTTGCAATGCCTATTACGGTGCTTGCAGCAATCAGACAGGCAAGTCAGGCAAGTGCAACTGTTAAAGGTGGTAAGTTCTTAGAGGCAATCGCAGAAGCAGATACTATTGTATTTGACAAGACAGGTACACTTACAAAGGCCAAGCCAACAGTAAGCAGGATATATTCATTTAACGGAATGCCGGAAGATGAATTGTTAAGAATAGCTGCGTGTCTTGAGGAACATTTTCCACATTCTATGGCTAAGGCTGTTGTTAATGAGGCTGGAAGAAGAAACCTTATGCATGAAGAAATGCATTCTAAGGTTGAGTATATTGTTGCACACGGAATATCTACCTCAATTAATATAAGTAAGGTTATCATAGGAAGCCATCATTTTGTGTTTGAGGATGAAGCATGTGTAATTCCAGCAGGAAAACAGGAGTTATTTGACAGTCTTCCAGATGACTGTTCACATCTTTATATGGCTATTGATGGTCAGCTTGCAGCAGTTATATGCATAATTGATCCATTAAGAGAAGAAGCACCGGAGGTTATTGAAGGGCTTAAGAAGGCTGGAATATCAAAGGTTGTCATGATGACCGGAGACAGTGAAAGAACAGCCGCCTCTATTGCCAGAAAGGTAGGAGTTACTGAATATTATTCAGAGGTTCTCCCAGAAGACAAGGCTAAGTTCGTAGAGAAAGAGCGGGCAGCCGGGCGAAAAGTAATTATGATTGGTGACGGAATTAATGACTCACCGGCACTTTCAGCAGCAGATGTAGGTATTGCTATAAGTGATGGCGCTGAGATTGCAAGAGAGATTGCAGATATCACTGTCGGCGCAGATGATCTTAACCAGATACTTATGCTTAAGAAATTAAGTGACAGTCTGATTAAGAAGATTAACAGAAACTACCGTGTGATTGTCGGATTCAATTCCGCGCTTATCGCACTTGGTGTAACAGGCGTCATACAGCCTGCAACATCAGCACTTCTTCATAATACATCAACACTTGTTATAAGTCTTGAGAGCATGAAGAATCTGCCGGTTTAATAAATATATTGAAACGGACTCATCTTCGGGTGGGTTCGTTTTTTGTTTGAAGGCAAAAAGTTCTGATTGGATAAATATATACTATACCCATAAGGTACAACCCAAATTAATAATTACAGGATATTATTTCATTACAAGAAAATGAAATTATGTAACAAAAGAAAATTGACTAAGCCGTACGGCTTATATTATAATGTTTTTATCAAAACAAAGCCGCTCGGCTTTATTTGTGAGAAAATATGTATAATAAAGCCGTACGGCTTGTTTTTTGCGTTGAGGTGAATAATATGAAAATAACTGATTCAGAGGGGCTTGGAAATATAATCAGGAACAGGAGAAAAGAATTAAAGTATACGCAGGCATTTTTGTCGGAATATACTGGTCTTAGTGTAAGTTTTATATCAGATGTGGAAAGAGGTAAGCCGACTGTTGAGATTGGCAAAGTAATACAGTTAATTTCGATTCTTGGACTTGATATCAATATTGATGTAAGGGGGAGATAATGAGAAATTTAGAGGTATATATTGAATGTAATGGAAATATGATTAATGTTGGCAGTATTACAGGGCATAATTCTGACGATGCTGTATTCTAGGACACCAGATAGTTTTATTATTAATCTTAATGATAAAGAAGATGATTTTTTATTTGCAACTGAAAGATATGACAGAAAGATTTTAGATACATCCAAAGAATTAATGGGGAAGAAAGTTCCATTAAGACTTCATCAGGAGGATTTTGCACAGGCACTTGGAATTACAGCGTCACAAAAATACGAGAAAAACGGGAAAGATTATTTAGCAGATGCATTTGAACTAATAAAAAATTATTCAAGCAATCCAATTGAAGATCAGATAAGGCTATGGGATTTATGTATATTTAATTATCTTATAGGTAATACAGATAATCATGTTAAAAATATTGCTCTTTTATATAGTGAGGATTTAAAAGGAATAAGATTAGCTCCGGCATATGATTTATTAAGTACTGTTATATATGACAGCAGCACAGAGAAAATGTCGCTTAACATAGATGGCGAATATGATATAAGGAATATAAATCAGAAGTCGTTTGAGAATGAGGCAAAGAAACTTGGTCTTGGAAAAGGAATAGCAACGCAGCATTTTTTAAGTATGGTTGAAAAATTTGAGATGGCACTTGAACAATCAACATATGAACTTGAGGAGCAGGGATATGGAGTTGCAGTCGATATACAGAAACAAATATTAAAAAAAGCAGGAATTCACAACTTTAAATTGACTAATCCGTAATTTAATTATATCATAAGTAACTAGGGACACTTTGTTTCACTAAAGTATAATGGGAGGAAGTTATATGTATTCATTTGATGAAGTATTAAACTATGATCCAGACCTTGCTAAGGCTATGGATGATGAACTTGGAAGACAGAGAAGCCACATCGAGCTTATCGCTTCTGAGAACCTTGTAAGTAAGGCAGTTATGGCTGCTATGGGAAGCCCTCTTACTAATAAGTATGCAGAAGGATATCCTGGAAAGAGATATTACGGCGGCTGTGAGTATGTCGATGTTGTTGAGACACTTGCAATTGAAAGAGCAAAGAAGCTTTTTGGCTGTGAATATGCAAATGTACAGCCACATTCAGGAGCACAGGCTAACTTAGCTGTATTCTTCGCACTTGTTAATCCTGGAGATACAGTTATGGGTATGAGCCTTGACTGTGGTGGACATTTATCACACGGTTCACCAGTTAATATTTCTGGAAAATACTTTAACATCGTTCCTTATGGTGTTACAGCAGACGGATTTATTGATTATGATGAAGTATTAAGAATTGCCAAGGAATGCAAGCCTAAGATGATTATTGCAGGAGCTTCTGCTTATGCAAGAACAATCGACTTCAAGAAGTTCAGAGAAATCTGTGATGAAGTTGGCGCATTACTTATGGTAGATATGGCACATATTGCAGGTCTTGTAGCCGGTGGTGCACACCCAAGCCCAATTCCATATGCAGATGTTACAACAACAACAACACATAAGACACTCCGTGGACCAAGAGGAGGTATGATTCTTGCTTCAGCAGAGGCAGCAGAGAAGTTCAAGCTTAACAAGGCTGTATTCCCTGGAATCCAGGGCGGACCTCTTATGCATGTTATTGCTGGTAAGGCAGTGTGCTTAAAGGAAGCGCTTGACCCAAGCTTTAAGGTATATGCTGAAAATGTTGTTAAGAATGCATCAGCACTTGCTAACGGACTTATGAACAGAGGTTTTGATATCGTATCTGGTGGTACAGATAACCACCTTATGCTTGTTAACCTCTTAAGCAAGGGAAAGACTGGTAAGGAAGTTGAGAAGCTTCTGGATGCAGCTAACATTACATGTAACAAGAATACAATTCCTAATGACCCGGCTTCTCCATTCGTAACAAGTGGTATCAGACTTGGTACAGCAGCCGTTACAACAAGAGGCTTCAATGAGGCTGATATGGATGTTGTTGCAGAAGCAATTGCTATGCTTGTTGATGATGTAGATGCTAACCAGGCTAAGGCAATGGAACTTGTTAAGGGACTTACAGATAAGTACCCACTTTACGAATAAAGAAATTTTTAGAAAATCACCTTATGAATTAAGGAAAAAACGCATATTTTTATTGTTGCAATTTCACGCACTTGGGACTATAGTTAGTGTCGAAGTGCAAAGGGGCATGAAAGTGAAAAGCTTTCGTGCCCCTTTCTTACATTTCAGGAAACTATGAAAGGTGCGTGGCGTTATGGGAAAGTTAGAAGGAAAAGTAGCAGTAATTACCGGAGCATCCAAAGGCATCGGTGAAGGAATCGCCAAAGTGTATGCAAAGTATGGTGCAAAATGTGTGCTTGCAGCAAGAGGACCTAAGGTACTTGAACTTGCAGAGCAGTTGAAAAGCGAAGGGTATGAGGCAACAGGTGTTCAGGTTGATGTATCTGATTACAAGAGTGTTGAAAAGCTTGTCGAGGTTGCAGAGAATACATATGGAAAGATAGATGTGCTTGTATGTAACGCAGGTGTATGTGTTCTTGAAGACTTTCTTGAAGATGACACATTTGAAAATAGAGACTTGCATCTTGATATTAATGTCAAAGGTGCATGGAATGTTGCAAAAGCAGTTATTCCAAGCATGATAGCAAATGGCGGTGGTGCAATCGTAGTCACAAGCTCTGTAACAGGAGATATGGTAGCTGATCCGGGTGAGGTTGCATATGCAACATCTAAGGCTGCGCTGGTAGGATTTACAAAGGCGCTTGCAAGAGAATTTGCAGACAAGAATATAAGAGTTAATGCAATATGTCCGGGATATGTAAGGACACCTCTTGTTGAAGGAATGGCAAAGCAGTCAGACCCGGAGAATCCGGAGAGAGCAATACAGGCAATTGCAGATGCGGTGCCTTTGAAGAGGCTGGCTGACCCTGAGGAGGTTGGAGAGCTTGCAGCATTCCTTGGCTGTTATGAATCAAGCTACATAACCGGAACACAGATAGTTATTGATGGCGGAAGCACATTGCCGGAAACAACATCTATGGGACAGTAATTAAATATAAGAAAAGTACAAAGGCGTACATGAATCGGATAGATTTGTGTACGCCTTTTCTGATTGGAGGATAATGACATGGCATTTGAAAATGTTGATTTATTTGATGCGGTTGCAAATGCTTCGCTTGAAAAATACGGATGGCAGGACAGATGTGAGGCGAAACTCATAGTACTGTCGGAGAATGCAACCTATATGGTTAAGAACAAAGAAACAGGTGAAAAAGAGGGAGTGCTTAGAATAAGCAGACCGGGTTATCACACATTGGATGAGCTTAATTCAGAGATGAAGTGGTTAAGACAGATTAATGACTACACACCGCTTCTTGTAGCTAATCCTATAAAAGGGCTTGATGGTAAGAATATACAGGAGATTACAGGACCGGATGGAAATGTATATTTCTGCGTTATATGTGATTTTCTTCCGGGAGAAGCACCTGATGAGAATAACGAGGAGCAGATGGTAAAGCAGTTCAGATATCTCGGCGAGACAACAGCTTATCTTCATCGTCAGACAGAGATATGGAACGGAACAGATAAGCTTGACCGTATGGTATGGACTTACGACACAATAATAGGAGAGCATGCCGCATGGGGTGACTGGAGAGCATTTCCAGAGATGACCCCGGAGGCAGAAAATATATTGTCAGAGGTTTCAAGAATTATTAAGAGAAGACTTGAAAGATATGGAACTAATGAGAATAATTTTGGACTCATACATGCAGATTTAAGATTAGCTAATCTGCTTATTGAGGGCGACCAGATTAAGGTTATTGATTTTGATGACTGCGGTTTTGGATGGCACTTACATGACCTTGCGTCAGCACTTAGTTTTATTGAGGACAAGCCAATTGTTCCAAAGCTTGTAAATGCATGGCTTTCAGGATATAAGAAGGTTCTTCCGTTCACTGATACGGATTTTGAAGAAATAGACACATTTATAATGATGAGAAGATTACAGCTTACAGCATGGCTTGCATCTCATCAGGAATCAGGTCCGGTAGCAGAATTAAGTGTCGGCTGGATGGACGGAACCATGGAATTAGCCGAAAGGTATCTTAGATTATTCGGCTAGGCACATAAGAAATCTTCGTGACAACAAATCATGAACAACAATAAGGGAGGAAGCTATTATGGGCGAAAAGAAAACAAATGCATTATCTAAATCAATGAAGCTGATTTATGTATATGCAATGGCAACGGGAGCAATATTTACATTTATGTGTTACTGGGATGGTATATTCATGTCATATACAGGTCCCGGAACGTTCTTGGCATTTGCACTTATGACACTGGCAGTACTGCCAACAGCATTTGTGTATGCTGAATTCTCGACAATGTTACCAAGTACAGGTTCGTGTCTGGTATTCAATACGGTAGGTATTAACAAGCATGCAGGTTTCTGGTCAGCGTGGCTTATCATGTGTGCATGGATAGCCGTTCCTGCAGCAGGTGTACTTGGAATTATCGAATGGTTAAATCATCAGTTTGGTCTGGGACTTACAGGCGGCAAGGCAGTTATTGTCGGTTCATTAGTACTGTGCTTCTGGTGTGTACTCAGTCTTTATAAAAATGTTGTAGCAGGCAAAGTTCAGTCATTCATGCTTATGGCTGGTATCGCAGGTATTCTTATATGTTCATTACTTTTCCTGTTCAGCGGACACTGGAGCATTGCTAATTTCGCAGATTTCTTTACAAGCAGCAATGAAAAGCAGTGGGGTGGTAATTTTGCAACCGGTATTGCATGGGTTGTCGGATGTTCATTTATGATAACACCATACTTCGGATTCGAGACAGTACCGGCAATGGTTGAGGAGGGCGACTTCCCAATTAAGGACCAGAAGAAAGCTATTCTTGGTTCAGTTATAACATGTGGTGCTATATATACAATTTTCTACTTCTGTCTTGCAGGTGCAATGCCTTGGGCAGAGCTTACTAATGGCGGTGACTGCCACCCATTCATCACATTTGAAGCATTACAGTACTGCTTCGGTGATAAGATTGCATGGTTTGTTCTTATAATGGGTATTGTCGGAGTTGTATTCCCAATTGGTACATCAGTACTTGGTTTCTGGTATTCAGGCGTCCGTATGATATACGCTATGGGTCGTCAGAATTTCCTTCCAAAGCAGTTCTCATACACTAATAAGTACAACCAGCCAACACTTCCTAACATACTTATTCTTGTTGTAAGTATTGGATTCATTGCAATGCAGAGTATTACAGCATTCTTTGACCTTATGGCATTCGCGTGTGCATTGTGTTATGTGATTACTTCAATATCTTCACTGGTGCTTTTAAAGAAGCATCCAGAATGGGAGAGACCATACAAATGTGCAACAGGACTTAAGGTTGCATCTCTTATAATCATGGCAATTATTGCATTCTTCTGTACTATCGGTATCGGAAAGGCAACATGGTTGGGATTTGCAGGATATATGGGTGTAGGTCTTATCCTATGGCTGTATATGATTCTTATTAAGTGGAAGCATGAAAAGGTATGGATGAAGACACCTGATGGTGATAAGGAATATTAAAATGTGAAGAAAAGAGGTTATGGATTATGAAAGAATTAGAGATAGTTATAAAGCCTGAGAAGCTGGAGAATCTTAAAAGGATTCTTGACAGTGAGGGTGCTAGAGGTGTAATGATTACAACAATATTTGGCTACGGTCACCAGAAGGGTGCAGGTCAGGTATATACAAGAGATGAAACTCCGGGTATCAATCTTTTACCTAAATTAAGTGTAAGAACTGTCGTAAAAGACGAGATAGTTGAGGGTATAATTAATAAGGTATTGGAAGAACTTAATACTAACAGTTTTGGTGATGGTAAGATATTCATCAAGGATATTGAGGGAGCAGTCAAGATAAGAACCGGTGAAACCGGTAATGACGCTCTGTGATAAAGCTTTCTTACTTCCCTAATCTTTTTATAGAGGCAGCCGTCCTGTTTGATCAACAGGGCGGCTGCCGTTTTTATGTATGAAAATGGAAAAAAGTGAATAGAATATAGACGTCTATAATAAAAGGGAGAACAGAAAGGTAAATGAAAAAGAGACTGTTTAAAGTGACAGCAATACTGACGATAATTATAGCTTTGATTTCCGGTTTAATTGGAAGCATAAAGGCAGAGAATACATTTGCACAAGGAAACACCGGTTCAGAGGGAGTTACTGTAGTTATTAAAATGGATGAGGATAAAAAGAAATGGCAGTACAATTATTATTTCGAATATACAATACCGGAAGATTATGATGGAGAGACTGTTAAAATTGACCTTATAGGTGACCTTATGAAGTATTATGAGGCTGGAACTTATGTACCGGGGGATGGAGAAAATTTTTATGTTAATATAATTAATCTGTCTAAAAATGAGTATGTATACAGCAATGGTTCAATGAAGATTACGGATGGCAATTATGTCGAAGAAAAGGATGCAGATATGGCATACACATATGATAATACTGATGCGGAATATATTAAGGGAGCGTACACATCATTAAGCAACCGTCCGATAGCGGTAAAGAGTACTGTCTGGAGAACAAGCAACTCAGCGTTAAAGGAATTGCTTGGTATTACAAGTAATTCTTCTAAGAATTATACTAATGAGTTGATTAAAAATGCATTGATTGAAGCCGGGTATGAGAACGGTCTGGATGATCTTGATGATTATTATATCGATTATATGAATAAAAAATACGACAAAAATAATGCAAAGCTTGATGAATTCAGTGTTAAGGAGATATGTGAGTCAATATTTAACGGATATATGATTGGCGTACGGGAGGCTAATAAGAATATTGCCAGCCTTGGATACAATATGTTATATAACAATCTTTTAATGCTTACGCTTGATGATGATACTGTAAATAATGATGACTGTGTGGCAGGAAGATTTTCATTAGGAAGCTGGATGAGGAATGAGAATAATGTTGATTCATATATGAATGAAAAGACTGGAACACTTGAAGCCGGAATGAAGGAGACAAGAAATATTCTTAATGCACATCTTCATATTAGTGGACCTTATATGACTAATCCATACCAGAATACATCATGGGGAATGGAATTTACATTTTTTCTTGATAAGGTTGAACCTCCGACAGAACCACCAACAGAACAGGAGCCAACGACAGAACAGGAATCTACAACGGAGAATCCAACAAAGCAGGAGCCGACAACAGAAAGACCAACAGAGCAGGAATCTATAACACAACAGCCAACAACCATGAGTGCTACATCAAGTGTTGCTGAAAGCAGTGCAACACAGCGTACTGGAGAGGTTGCTGCTGATGAGGAATCAGTTAAAACAGGAGACAGCAGAAAGGCGGTAATGTACATTTCAATAATTGTTGCTGCCGGATTAGTTTCTACGGTAGTTTTTATTGTCAATAAAAAGAGAGAAATTTATGAAAAGTAAAATTTGGAAGTGAAAATATCAGTCATAGGTGATATAATCAACGATAGTTTAAATGAAAAGGAATTAGATATTATGAGACATTTTTCGAGAACAGAATTAAAGGCAGCTATTAATATGCTTAAGGAGTTTACTGCCAAGGGCAATTTTGCAGTACTTATGTATATGGGGGATACTGATAAGCTTGAGGTATCACAGACTCTTAATTCGGACATGAGCTGCTTTTTATTATATGGAAGCATCCAGCCACTTGCATTTTTCTTTGCAGAAAATATTCCTATGACTGCGGGTGAGTTAGAAGAGATTATTAATAAGCAGTCAGCAGTGTATGAGGAAGAGATGGACAATTACAGAAATGCACTAAAGGAAAGCGGTGCAGATAATGGATTATTTATTACAAAGTATGAGAGTATGATTCATACATTTATTGCATATGACCCTGACCAGAGTGGCGAGCGTGACTGCTTCGCACCATTTATTGAGGGTTCATTCAATGTCGAACCGGGTAAGGGACAGTTTGTTAATGAAGTTATGAGACTTGAAGTGTATGATGATGAATATGAGGATGACTGTGTAATTCAGAAGAAGCATTTTGTATATCTTCCATCAGTGAAATTCATGGGAGCATTCAATATGCGAATGATGATGAGTATGGTTGATGCACAGTATAACTAACATTTTACAATTCTTAAATTTATATAATATGTTTGAATCCCGGACTCCTGTATAGTATATTAGAAGTAACTTTAAAGAGTGGAGGGGTTGTATGAACAAAGGACATTTTAAAGACAGTCAGGTTGTTAAGGGAATTACGATTGGTGCAGTGCTAATTGTAATATACCTTGCCCTTAACAATGTGACTGGAATTCTTGATTCTATATCATATCTTGCAGGACTTGTAATGCCATTTATAATTGGCGCAGTCATCGCATTTGTATTCAATGTACCTATGAAAGCAATTGAAAAAGGACTTAACAGGCTGTTTGACAAGCGTTGTAAGAAGAAGCATCCCAGACTTATAAGAGTGCTTGCTTATATGCTAACACTGATTTTGATACTGGCTATTATTGCAGGAGTACTTTTCGTGGTTGTGCCTGAACTGGTGAACACAATAGCTGACCTTATAGGACAGGTGCCAACAGCAGTTAATAATTTTATCAACTGGCTGCAGGTCAAGCTGTCTGCATATCCTGAGTATGAGCAAAAGCTAAGCAGCATATCAATCAATTGGGATTCGGTTCTTTCAAATGTTATGAATTTCCTTTCAATAGGAACAAAAGGAATTATCAATGGAGGAATTGGTGCAATAAGCGGATTTTTCTCAGGAGTCGCTAATTTCTTTATTGGATTTGTCTTTTCTGTGTATGTGCTGTTTCAGAAAGAGAGGCTTACAGCACAATGCAAGAAGCTTATGTATGTGTGCATGCCTGAGAGCAGGGCAGATAAAATTGTTGAAGTGTTAAGACTGACTAATACTACATTCTCTAATTTCCTGTCAGGACAGTGCCTTGAAGCATGTATTCTTGGAACAATGTTTGTTATTACATTGTCTATATTGAGAATGCCTTATGCGCTGCTTATAGGAATTATTATTGCGGTTACTGCACTTATTCCGATTGTTGGTGCATTTATCGGATGTATAGTCGGTGTGATTCTTATAATGATGACAAGCCCGATAAAGGCACTGATATTCATTGGCGTGTTCCTTATATTACAGCAGATTGAGGGCAATCTTATATATCCTCATGTTGTTGGAAGCTCTGTCGGACTACCGGGAATATGGGTGCTTGTTGCTGTTACAATCGGTGGCAATCTGTTTGGTATAATGGGTATGCTTACATTTATTCCAATCAGCTCAGTGTGTTATGCGCTGCTTCGGACATATGTGAATAGGAAAGTGGAAGAGAAGGAGATTGATAAGGGAAAGTTTAAGGGGTGATGCCTTCCGGAAATGGGAGTCAGGCGGCTATGCAGCTCGTTTTCAAACACGCTTGCGCTCGTTCTACGACGCAGCGGTACTAAGTTCGCTGGGATTCGTTGACTTTAAGCCAACTGTCCCAGCTTACTAAGTGCCGGCGTCTTCGCAACGGTTTGAAAACGAGTTGTATAGTCGCCTGACTTCATTCTCACGGAAGACTTTTGTGCGGTGGATTAGACCTTACAAGCAAGAGAATGAGGTAAAAGGTCCAGAATTGTTGTGAAGTCTGGAAAGATTGGACTTTTTGCTGAATAAGCTGCTTGTAGTGTCCAATCCGCCTTGTAGTCAATGAGTTATTGGACATTAGCATATGAGAAAGCAGAGAAAAAGTCCAATCAGCCAGATTATCATGATATATAATTAATCTGGACAACATGATACCTATAGGTAGTCGAATATTTGAAAGTCTTATAGGTCGAAAATACATGAGACTATAATGATAGTTAATAAATTAACCTATAAAGTCAGAATAATCAGTAGCGTTATAGGAATATTCGGTCAAAAACGGTCTTCTATATAAGATTGAATAGGAAAAACTATGAAATTAGCATATAAGCGGAGAATTTTTTATGAATTGATAGGAAGTTACAATGGATTAATGTTAATTCATATAATTCATGTCTTGAATTTCAAGAAATTGAACTCCATGCAACGAACAGGTATTTTACAAATGGTGAAATTTAATATATACTAAAAGAGAAAACATGACAAAGCATGCGAACACATTGCATTTAATTCTGTCAAATAACATGAAATTTGAGGTATAGAAAATGGAACTAATTGCAGGTATTATGTTAGATTTGTTTTTTTTCGCTCGATTTACATATATAAAAACTCAATTCTATAAAACCAAAGGTGTCGCAAATGGCAATGACAGGCGATATATTTCTGAGTTTATTTATGGATACAGAGGGCATAATTATGTTTGCAGTGTAAAAAATAATATATTTTCTAGGTATCATTTAAGGGGTTCTGTTTATAACATATGTGTAAAAAAAGATAATCCATATAATGGAGTTATGGGAAATGAACAGACTATATATATGATTTTGGGTATTATGTGGTTTGTATTTGATGTTTTATACATAACAATATTGGTTTTAGACGGGCTTAATTAAATAATATAGAGGTATTATAGAAATGAAAGTTATAAAGAATATGCTGTTAGAAATAGTAACATTAATTTTGATGGTAATAAACTTATATATGTTTTTTATTCAGAGTGGAATTGCAAGGATTCAACAGACCACACAGGAAGAATTTGATGCTTTTTGGAGAACACTTTCGATTATGAGTCTAATTTTCTTGGTAATCGTTGTTGTGGTATATATTGTAAGCGTTAAAGTATTTAAAAGAACGATTGGAAAGACACTTTTAGGGGGCATTATACTTCTTGGTGTGAATGTGATTATACTGGCACTTACAAATGCAACGACAGTGCTTATTTTTGTAGCAGCTATTTTATATATTATATATCTGCTTCAGATGATTCTTAATATCAGAAAGAACAATTAAAAAGCTGCGAATCAGACAGAGAGCATATAAAAGCAACATCCCCGGCATGATTAATAACCATGCCGGGGATACTTTTTGTTATATTCTTTAATTACTTATTGTTCTTCTTCTCGTTCTCAAGCTTCTTCATAGCTCTTACCTTAAGTGAAAGACCGAAGAGGTTGATGAATCCGTCAGCATCATGATGATCATACATATCACCTGTCTTGAATGATGCAATTGACTCATTGTAAAGTGAATATGGAGATGTTGTTCCAGCCTTGATGATGTTACCCTTGTAAAGTCTGAACTTAACTTCACCTGTTACATATTCCTGAGTCTTCTCAACGAATGCCTGAAGTGCTTCACGAAGAGGTGTCTCCCACTTTCCTTCGTAAACAACCTGTGCAAACTTGTTTCCAACATCCATCTTGAATGTTGTTGTATCTCTGTCGAGAACTAATTCCTCAAGCTGCTGATGAGCTTCGTAAAGAATTGTTCCACCAGGAGTCTCATATACACCACGGGACTTCATACCAACAACACGGTTCTCAACGATATCGATGATACCGATACCATGCTTAGCACCAAGTCTGTTAAGCTCTCTGATGATATCAGAAACCTTCATAGCCTTGCCGTTAACTGACTTTGGAACACCTTTTTCAAATGTCATAGTAACATATTCTGGTTCATCCGGAGCTTCCTCAGGAGTGCATCCAAGAACTAATAAATGCTTGTAGTTAGGCTCATTAGCTGGATCTTCAAGCTCAAGACCTTCATGGCTGATATGCCAGATGTTACGGTCACGGCTGTAGCTGCAGTCTGTGCTGAATGGAAGATGAATACCATGCTGTCTGCAGTATTCAATCTCATCCTCACGAGACTGAAGCTTCCAGTTAGAATCTCTCCAAGGAGCGATAATCTTGATATCTGGAGCTAAAGCCTTGATTGTAAGCTCGAATCTGATCTGGTCATTACCCTTACCAGTAGCACCGTGGCAGATAGCAACAGCACCTTCCTTACGGGCAATCTCAACAAGTCTCTTAGCGATAAGAGGTCTTGCCATTGAAGTACCAAGTAAATATTTATTTTCATAAACAGCGTGTGCCTGAACACATGGAACGATGTAGTTGTCGCAGAACTCATCAGTGATATCTTCTATATATAACTTGGCAGCACCACATGAGAGAGCTCTCTGCTCAAGTCCGTCCAACTCCTCTTCCTGACCACAGTCTGCACATACGCAGACAACATCATAGTTGTATGTTTCCTTTAACCAAGGGATGATGGCAGTTGTGTCAAGTCCGCCAGAATAAGCAAGAATAACTTTTTCTTTCATTATATATTCCTCCGTATATTATTAAGTTTACATAGTAAAACACATATGCTATGCACCTGCAGATTATAATAAACTACTTTATTTAAAAATGCAACAACAAATTATGCATATTATACACAAATATGCAATAAAAATGTATAAATATAAAATTTCTTCAAAATATCCTTTACATAAGAAAAAAAGTTGCTATAATGTAGGTTATCAATTTACATTTTGCGTTATTTTATGCATAAATGTTGAATATATGCATTTTGCTTCGCAAAACAAGGAGGAGTTATGATTAAAGTAGGCATTATCGGTGCGACAGGTTACGCAGGTAACGAGCTTGTCAGATTATTATTAGGACATAAGGATGCAGAGATTGTATGGCTCGGTTCGAGAAGTTACATAGATCAGAATTATTCAGATGTATATAGAAACATGTTTAAACTTGTAGATGCAAAATGTATGGACGACAATATGGAACAGCTTGCTAACGAGGTTGATGTTATATTTACAGCAACACCACAGGGCTTATGTGCATCACTTGTTAATGACGAAATTCTTTCAAAGACTAAGATTATCGATTTAAGTGCTGATTTCAGACTTAAAGATGTTAATGTATATGAGCAGTGGTATAAGCTTGAGCATAAAGCACCACAGTATATTGATGAAGCTGTTTATGGCTTATGTGAGATTAACAGAAACAAGGTAAGCAAAGATACAAGAATTATTGCTAATCCGGGCTGTTATACAACAACATCAATTCTTACACTTTACCCAATGGTTAAGGAAGGAATAATCAATCCGGATACAATTATAATTGATGCTAAGAGTGGAACTTCAGGTGCTGGAAGAGGTGCAAAGGTTGCCAATCTTTTCTGTGAAGTAAACGAGAGCATGAAAGCATATGGTGTCGGAACACACAGACATACACCTGAAATCGAAGAACAGTTAAGCTATGCAGCAGGTGAAGAAGTAATGATAAACTTTACACCACACTTAATACCAATGCAGAGAGGAATCCTTGCAACATCATATGCTACATTAAAGAAACCAATGACATATGAAGAAGTAAAAGCAGTATACGACAAATACTACAAAGACGAATACTTTGTAAGAGTACTCGAAAATAGCACACCACCTGAAACAAGATGGGTAGAAGGAAGCAACTTTGTGGACGTAAGCTTCAAAGTAGACGAAAGAACAGGAAGAATAATAATGATGGGAGCTATGGACAACCTGGTAAAAGGAGCAGCAGGCCAGGCAGTGCAAAACATGAACATAATGTTTGGATTACCGGAAAACGAAGGCTTACAACAAGTACCAATGTTCCCATAAAACTAACAGCCGAAAGATTTCCTACCA
>ERZ773157.1884-NODE-1884-length-17972-cov-4.856561_pt1 | contig 17972 bp, 17 predicted proteins | sample MGYA00511480_ERZ773157 | MGnify/ENA primary metagenome ERZ773157 (study PRJEB29015, sample SAMEA2737863) | human gut metagenome | biome: human gut; feature: human-associated habitat; material: faeces | place: China | collected 2012 ... | reverse complement strand
TCAGCGGCACTTACTATCTCTATGACGGAATTGCCTGCAAGAACGGTCGTTATCGTATCACCACAAAGCCGGAGTTCTGCGGAAAAGCACCGGTGAGACGATTTGTGACTGGTTATGTTTCTTGGGATAATTTCAATCAGTGAGGATTCTTTTATGGAACAACAAAAATTGATGGATGAACTGAATTACCACCGTGCTCAAAAGCTGACTGATGCGTTATATCATTCCGGTTTGATTTCTTTTGAGGAATATGACAAATTAACGCTCAAAAATCGGCATTCTTTCTCTCCGATTTACGTGGACTTATTGCCGAAAACGCTTGCAATTCCGCCGAAAAAGAGGTAATATGGACACGTCAAAAGGAGGTGCAGAAGCATGAAAACTATTACCAAAATTGAGGCAAATCGCTCAGCAGCTGTTCATCGAAAATGTCGTGTAGCGGCTTATTGCCGTGTTTCCACAGAGCATGATGACCAGATGGAAAGTCTGGGAACACAAAAAGAACATTATGCGGCGTGGATCAAACTGCATACAGAGTGGGAATCTGCGGGTATCTTTTATGATGCTGGCATTACTGGAACAAAAGCAGAAATTCGTCCTGGACTGCAAGACCTTTTACAGGCTTGCCGCATGGGCAGGGTAGACCGTATTTTGGTGAAATCCATCAGTCGGTTTTCCAGAAATACGGCGGAGTGCCTCGCTCTTGTTCGGGAACTATCAGGAATTGGGGTTTCCGTTTTCTTTGAAAAAGAAAACATAGACACCGGCAGTATGGAAAGCGAATTGTTTCTGACGATACTCAGCAGCATGGCAGAGGAAGAATCTTTATCCATATCCAGAAATGAGAAGTGGTCGGTACAGCACCGGTTTCAAAACGGTACCTATGTGTCATCGTCTTTCCCTTACGGGTATTGCAGAAATGACAGGGGAGAGCTGGTTCTCGAACCTGAGGAGGCAGAAATTGTGAAATACATTTTTTCTGCTTTGTTATCCGGAAAAAGTTCTTGTCAGATTGCAGGTCTGTTGGAACAGCAGGGGATCCCTTTCAAGAATGGACGTCATTGGTGTGATGCTACGATTCGTGGAATTGTTGCGAATGAAAAATATGTGGGAGATGTTTTGCTGCAGAAAACGTATACCGATGTACATTTTCATCGGCACAAAAATCATGGGGAAGTGGAATGTTATCTTCTTTCAGATCATCACATACCGATTGTTAGTCGGGAAACTTTTGCAAAAGCAAATGCAGTCATTCGACAGCGAGCTGCCGAAAAAGGCATTGTGTATGGTACAGGAAAGTATCAAAAGCGATATGCTTTTTCCGGAAAGGTGATTTGCGGCAAATGCGGCAGCACTTGCAAACGCAGGATTCACAGCGGCAATGAAATCGCATGGACGTGTGCGGCTCATATTGAAAGTGCTCAAAAATGTCCTATGAAATATGTGCGGGAGGAGGTATTGAAAGCCGCTTTTGTTACGATGTTGAACAAACTGATTTTCAGCAGAAAGCACATTTTGAAACCATTGTTAGAACAGCTGAAAGCGAACAGCAATGATGAAAATGTTCGGCGAATGCAGGAACTGCAAAAGCAGCTGGAATCTCATGCTGAAAAGAAAAACACACTGCACCGTTTGTATGCACAAAAGGTCATAGATCCTGTTTTATTCCGGCAGGAAATGAATGCTTTGCAGAAACAAGCGGAGTCCTGCCGTATGGAAATTGCACAGTTGGAACAGGAAACACATGGAGAAACTGAGATAATTGCAGAATTAAAGCAGCTGCTGCGATTTACAGAGCAGCATTCTGCAATGTTGACAGAATTTCAGGAGACATGGTTTTCTGCATTTGCAGAACAAATAATTCTGTATGATCGGAATCATATTGGATTTCGGCTCAAATGCGGTCTGCTGTTAAAGGAGGAGATTTGATGGGACAGATTCCTTACGGCTACCGAATTGAAAACGGTGCTGCTGTGATTATACCGGAAGAGGCAGCACAGATTCGACTTATTTTTCAAAATTATATTGCCGGTATGAGTTTACAGTCGGCAGCAAGAGCAGCAGGTCATCCCATGGCACATAGCACTGTTCGTCGAATGCTGCAGCGAAAATGCTACCTTGGAGATGCTTTTTATCCGGCAATTCTGGACAAAGAAACTTATGCTCGGGCAAATGCAGAGTGGCAGCATCGTGCAGATGTAATGCAACGACTTGGAAAAACGAGGAGAAAGCCCGTATGTCCACAGACAAAATTTTTGTTGGAACTGCCGCAGCAAATACCAGAATTAGATGGAAATACACCATTTCAGCAGGCAGAATATCTTTATCATTTGATAGAAAATAAGGAGTAATGCAACAATGCCAAAGGTCACTACAATTCCACCCCGAAAGCAAAGAAATCATGCTGTAGCGTCACAGGAAACTCGAAAGATTCGTGTGGCAGCCTATTGCCGTGTTTCCACGGATACAGAGGAACAGGCAACCAGCTATCAGGCACAAATTGCACATTATGAGGAAGTCATTCACAGGAATCCGGAATGGGTCTTTGCTGGAATCTATGCCGATGACGGCATCAGTGCAACCTCCACAAAACATCGGGAACAGTTCCATCAGATGATTCAGGACTGCATGGACGGAAAGATTGATATGCTCATCACAAAATCCATCAGCCGATTCGCCAGAAACACAGTAGATTGCCTGAATTACATCCGACAGCTGAAAGCACAAAACATTCCAATCTATTTTGAAAAAGAGTCCATCAACACAATGGATGCGAAAGGGGAAGTGCTGATTACCATTATGGCATCTCTGGCACAACAGGAATCAGAATCTCTGAGTCAGAATGTCAAACTGGGAATGCAGTATCGGTTTCAACAGGGAAAGGTGATGGTCAATGCCAGCTGTTTTCTTGGCTATGATAAGGACGAAAACGGAGATCTTGTGATCAATCCGGAACAAGCGGAAACGGTAAAACGAATCTATCGGGAGTATCTGGAGGGAGCAAGTTGTCAGCAGATTGCAAGGGGACTGGAACGGGACGGTATCCGAACAGCAAGAGGAAATACCCGATGGCATGACAGTTCGATTCGGTTAATTCTGGAAAATGAAAAGTATATGGGAGATGCCCTTCTGCAAAAAACATATACTGTGGATTTTCTCAAGAAAAAACGCATTAAAAATAACGGTGAAATGCCGCAGTATTATGTGGAGGACGATCATGAGGCAATTATTCCCAGAGCATTGTTCTTACAGGTGCAGGAGGAAATTGCAAGGCGTGGTTCACAGGTGGATTGTATGGGCAGACGGCGTGGATTTAGTTCAAACCACTGTTTTACTGGTTTGCTTTACTGTGCTGAATGCGGGGAACAATTCCGCAGAATCCATTGGAATAACCGAGGCTGCAAATCTGTGGTGTGGCGATGTATGACCAGATTGGAGAAAAAAGGAGCGTGTCATGCACGAACAGTCTATGAGGAATCTTTGAAGCAAGCTTTTGTAGAGGCTCTGAATCAATTGACAGGAGGCAGTGAAACATATCTTTCTATCTTACAGGAAAATATGGCTGAAGTGATTGAAATGGAACAATCCAATCTGCCCGAGGAAATACAGAGAAAATTAGATGTTCTTCAGAAAAAGTTGATCGAATGTGCAGAACGGCATGAGGATTATGAGGAGATAGCACAGGAGATCTTTCGGCTGCGAGAGCAAAAGGAACAGGCTTTAAGAGAAAATGTTTCTCAACAGGAGCAGAAAGACCGTATGCGGGAACTGCAGGAATTTTTGGTTGCTCAGCCGCATCACATTACCGAATTTGATGAAACACTGGTTCGACATCTACTTACAAAAGTAACGGTTTCTTCCGATCGACTGAATTTTACATTTCAATCAGGTGTCGCGGTTTCCATTGAAAAGTGAACCACTTCAAAAATCCTCCTTTGCAAAATATAAAAGCAGGGGAGGATTTTTAGATTTTATAACGGCGTTGCTGTCTTGATTTCTCTTTAAATTTATGGTATACTAAGAAAAAACGGAGGTGCTGCATCATGGGAATCTATCTGAACCCAGGAAATGATTTGTTTTACTCTACAGTTACTTATTCTGAAATTTATGTGGATAAGACCATGTTGATTTCTTTCACCAATAAATGTTTGTTTGGAGAAAACAAGGAGATCTGCGTCAGCCGTCCCAGAAGATTCGGAAAGTCGATGGCAGAGAATATGCTGACGGCTTATTACAGCAAGGGCTGCGATTCGAGAGAATTGTTTTCCAAGTTTCAGATCGCACAGACACCGGATTTTGAAAAGCACCTGAACCGGTATAATGTGATTCACATCGATATGCAGAAATTCCTTGGCAGAACCAAAAATGTCCATGAAATGCTGGACTTCTTGCAGAAACGTGTGCTAAAAGAGATGAAACAGACATTCTCCGGGATAGAGCCGGAAGAAACCAGTTTGATTATTGCGTTGGAAGATCTGTACGGTCAATGTGAAGAAAAGTTTATCTTCATCATTGACGAATGGGATTCCATTTTCCGGGTGCATCGGGATAATGCGACTGCTCAAAAGGAATATCTGGATTTTCTGCGGGATCTTCTGAAAGGACAACCCTATGTGGCACTTGCCTATATGACTGGGATTCTTCCAATCAAGAAATATGGTCAACATTCTGCACTGAATATGTTTGATGAATACTCTATGACCAATCAATATGCACTCGCAGAATTCACTGGTTTTACAGAGAGGGAAGTTCGTCAGCTTTGTGAACATTATCATATGTCTTTTGAACAAACGAAAGATTGGTACGATGGCTATAATGTCAATGGTGTATCCATTTATAATCCAAGATCTGTAACATCAGCGATGATGAACGGCATCTTTGACAGCTACTGGACACAGACAGAAACCTATGAGGCTTTGAAAATGTATATCGTTCGCAATGAGAACGGCTTGCGGGATAAGATCATTCGGATGATTGCCGGAGAACACATTTCTATTAACACGAAAACATTCCAGAACGATATGTGTACCTTTGAAACAGCAGACGATATTTTGACTTTGCTGGTGCATCTGGGGTATCTGACTTATGATTTCGACACAAAAACTGCCTGGATTCCCAACAAGGAAGTGCGGCAGGAATTTCTCAATTCCATCCAGGGGCAAGAGTTCCAGACGGTCAACAATGCCATCCATCGTTCCGACAAGCTGCTGCAATTGACGCTGGCACAGAATACGGAAAAGGTGGCGGAAATGCTTCAGGAAGTTCACTGTGATAACTGTTCTGTGATTCAATACAACGATGAAAATTCGCTGGCTTGTGTATTGAGTCTGGCATATTATTCCGCACAAGACAGCTATGCAATTTATCGGGAATTGCAGGGCGGAGAGGGCTTTGCGGATCTGGTATTTATACCGAGAACCGGCAACCATAACCCGGCAATGATCGTGGAACTGAAATGGAATCAAAGTACCGGCATTGCACTGGAACAGATCAAAGACCGAAATTATATTCGCTGTTTGAAGGATTATCATGGAAAAGTGCTGTTTGTTGGCGTGAATTATGATAAGAAGAGTAAGAAACACACTTGTCAGTTTGAAATAGTGGAACTTTGAAAAGTGATTTTCAAAATCAGCTAACTTCTTTATTCGCAGTCGTACTTTGTTCCGACTGCAGGCAACTTTTCTATCGGAAAAAGGTCTTGACAAGGTACTGCAATTGTGCTAAAATAAGAATGAAAGAGATATTATGTAGTGGCATCATACCACACACAAAAAGAAAGCCCCCAGAGTTGCGACCTCTGGGGGCTTTTGCCTTATCTCATACAAGAATCAGGCAAAGTGTTGTGCTGTTGTCGGACTACTTCCTGCTCAGCCACTTGTAGAAGAGATATAAAATCCCATCTGCTACAACAGAAATTAAGAGAGATATTATGTAATATAGCATTAAACATACCACCTCCTTCCTGACGGAAGAAGCCGACCTGTTAATTATATCACATCAAGCAATATGCTGTCAAATTTACTTAGATGCTGAAACTGCTGTAAGAAATTTGAGATTTGCATGACGCTTTTCGGCTCTTTTGTTTTATTCTTCCAATATCATGGTTGCCTTTTTACCGATATTGTGCTATAATAGGTACGGCAATGAGATTTTACAACAATTTACGTACGAATTCAAAAGAGGGGTGACCGATTATGCACGGAATATTTCTGGGCGGAGCGTGTTTTGAAACACATCTGGAAAGCACATAGAATGCTGCCGGATTCTCATAACGATATGGGTTTATGAAGTATGAAAAGAAATATTAAGACTTGTATTTTTAAGAAGGCGGTATCACAATGATTCTATTTCTGATTGCATTTCTATGCGCTGTTTTCGCTTCGGCGTGTTTTCTGAAAGAAATTCTGCAAAAGCAGGAGAAATATCCGCAGCTGGAAAAGGCCTTGCGGATCGTTTCACGCTGCATCGCCGGTGCATTGCTTATCCCGGCTTATCTGGACATCTTTTCGCTCGTCGATTTCGGAGCATTTCACAGCGCATATTTCTTCATGGCGTTGTTTGTCTTTTTGGAATGGCTGCTGTGCGTACAGCACAAAAAGCATCCTTCCTCCGTGCTGAAATTCTCAGCGAAAGCAGTTCTCGTCGTCCTGGTACTGGAATTGACACTGTTCCAGGCGCCTACCTATCGGCTTTGTTTCGGGGATTATCCCAAATCCGAGCTGCAGCTTTCCGATGCGCTGCTGGAGGGCAACGGAACTCGAAACGATGACGGCACGATCACGGTTTCCGGCGAAACCGAAATGGTGCTGACCTTTACGGGAATCCAGCAGGAGGTCGGAACCATCGACACGGACGTATCCTTTGCCGCCGGCGGAAAAGAGGCGCTTCTGAAGGTGGATATCACCGATGCGACTCAGTCGAAGGACTACCGCTATGACATTGTGCAGAAAAAGCTGGTAAACAAGCGGGCAAAATCGGATTTCACCGCCTGTAACTTTTCCGGAGCAGTCGAAGCCATGCGGATCAAGCTCACTCCGGTCGATGATGCCACGATCACGCTGAACAGTGTGACGCTGAATCAGACAATGCCCATTGACATTTCCATTCCACGTGTCCTGCTCCTGCTGCTGATTCCGATTTTTATTTATGCTGTCATGAATGCCCCGGTTCTGCAAAAGGGATTCGGTGAAAACCGCAAATTCTCCCGCAATGCGGCAATTATAATCACAGTGGGCTTTTGTCTCATCGTATTCTTCTCCATGGGATACAAGCTCGGCGATGCTGGCTGGTCACATGAATTTCAGCTGACAGAGGGAAACCAGATGACGCAGGAGCTGGTAGATGCCTTTGAAAACAAGCAGGTCCACCTGCTGGAAGAGCCGTCTGCCGAGCTGAATGCACTGGAAAATCCATATGACAAAAATGCCAGAGATTCCAGTGATGCTTACGTCCTCTGGGATCACGTCTATTACAACCATCACTATTATTCCTACTACGGCATCGCACCAGTCGTTTTGCTGTTCCTGCCGTATCATCTGATTACAGGGTACTATTTTTCCAGCACGGTGGCAGTCCTGCTGTTCTCCTGCATTGGCATGGCTGGGCTGTCCATGGTCTTTTTTGCATTCCTGAAAAAGTGGTTCCCGAAGCTGCCCACCGGCATTGCACTGACCTGCCTGCTCCTGCTGCAAATTATCAGCGGCATCTGGTTCAGCATCGGCAGACCGAATTTCTATGAGGCCGCCATTTCTGCCGGGTTTGCTTGTCTCACCTGGGGCGCATTCTTCCTGATCCGCTCCAACGTCATTGGGTCCGGAAAAATCTCTTTCTGGCGAACGGCGGTCGCCTCTTTCCTGTTGGCGCTTTCGGTACTCTGCCGACCGACGTTAGCCGTTTACTGCGTCTGCGCAGCGGTATTCCTGCTCATGGCAGCGTTCAGATTCCGAAAGGGAAACGAGCTTGCGCAGGGACAGACATTTGCCAAGAACGGGGTTCGGTATCTCGTTTGCGCTTTCCTTCCGATGCTCTGTCTGGCAGGTGTACAGATGTGGTACAACTACGCCCGGTTCGGATCGCCCTTCGATTTCGGCATCCAGTACTCTCTTACTATCAACGACTTCACAAAGTCCCAGTATCACACAGGCTTTGTCTGGGAGGCGCTTTATAACTACCTGTTCAATATTCCGGTCTTCTCCGCAAAATACCCGTTCGTTCACGCTGAATTCCAGGATATGAATGTGAACGGCTTTTTCCACAACGACTTTTTATCCACGGCGAATACATCGGGCTTGTTCACCCTGGCGCTGCCGGTATTTGCATATCTGCTTGCCGGAAAAGCGTGGAAACAGCTCCCCAATCGCACCGCAAGAGCGCAGTCTCTGGCTTACATCGGACTTCCCTGCGTGCTGATGCCGATCATCATCATTGCGTCTGTCTGGGAAAGCGGCTATGCCGTGCGGTATATGTTGGATTTCTCCTGGGAGGCAGTACTGGGCGCATTTGCAATTATTTTCTTCCTGTACCAAAAGACAGACAATGCTCTGGTTCAGAAAATTATCAAGGGGCTGCTCTGTTTTGCGATGGTATGGGCGCTTGTGGTCAGCGGACTGCAGTGCGTCAACCAGATGTTCCGCTACACCGAGTTCCACTATGAATATCCGGAGATTGCATACAGCATCGAACAAATGATCGCATTCTGGGAGTGAGGAATGAAGTGTGGTTCGGTGGATGGCTTGTTGGAATAAACCAGTGGTAGCTTAGCTTGATTTAATTAATGCAGAAACGGAGGGCGATCTTGAAATGATTGAGTCTACAACAAATGTAAAAGATATTCACGACATCATTTTCACCATCAGAGAAATGAGTGCTGATGAAAAGACAAGATATGAAGCCGAAATGCGTGAGAAAGCAATTATGGATGAGCGTTCTGCCCTTACAAATTCAGAGAGAAGAGGCTTTAAAAAAGGCATTGAGGAAGGCAGTATAAAAAAGGCAGTTGCTGTTGTTGACAGATTAGTTGCAAATATGGGTTTTGACTTGGAATCCGCCTTAAAGACTGCTGACATCACTGAAGAGCAGTATAACAAATACAAGAGTGGACATAGATAACGGTTTCCTAAACACTCTGAAAGTGAACACAGAAATACAAGAGTACTCTGAGGTCACAGAAACCGGAGAATTCCCCATTTTGCCTTATGATGACAAGTATTAAGGGATAGTGATACATGGAGAAAGCCTGCTCGGAGCAGGCTTTTTTCTTACTGTTCCTGCATTTCAGTTGATTTTCACGCTAGTTCATGATATAATAAATACAAGTGAGAAATCGGTAAACTAGGAAAGGAGTTACACCATGCGTTCCGAAAGAAAAATGCTCCCCATCGGCGTTGAAAATTTTGAAAAGCTTCGCAGAAACGATATGTACTATGTCGACAAGACAGAAATCATTGCAGACCTGCTTCGGAATCATGGAGATGCAAATCTGTTTACCCGTCCCCGGCGATTCGGCAAAACGCTGACCATGGACACGCTGAAAACATTCTTTGAGATCGGACAGGACGCATCGCTGTTTGAGGGGCTTGCCATCAGCAGACATTCTGACATCTGTGCAAAGCATCAGAACAAATACCCCGTTGTATTTATCAGCTTAAAGGGTGCGGCTGGGAATAGCTTTGAAGATGCAAAAGCAAGAATCCGTGCAATTATGTCAGCTGAGGCAATACGTCATTCATATTTGAAAAACAGCGACAAGTTAGAAGAATCAGAAAAAAAGTATCTTCTGAAACTAATGAACTGTATTTTAGAGCCGATGGATATCACAGACAGCTTAGCTATTCTAACAAGCCTGCTGTGTAAGCATTACAATCGAAAAGTCATATTGCTCGTTGACGAATATGATGTTCCTTTGGATAAGGCATTTTTGAATGGTTACTACAATGACATGGTCGGCTTTATCCGGACATTTCTCGGAGGAGCTTTAAAAACCAACGACAACACAGAATTCGCCGTTGTAACCGGCTGTCTACGAATCTCCAAAGAAAGTATCTTTACCGGTCTGAATAATTTCTCTACGTTCACCATAACAGACGATCTGTTCTCGCAGTATTTCGGATTTACAGACGCCGAAGTCAAAGAAATGCTGGATTACTACGGTGTGTCAGACTACTATTCCACTGCAAAGGACTGGTATGACGGGTACTCGTTTGGCAAGACAGAGATTTACTGCCCCTGGGACGTGTTGAATTACTGCAGCCGCCTTCGATTTGAGTCGGACAAGTCACCGCAGGCGTTCTGGATCAATTCCAGCGGCAATGATATTATTCGCAAGTTCATTGAAATGGCGAACTCCACCACGAAATCCGAAATTGAATCGCTGATTGCAGGCGATACGGTGGTAAAAGAAATTCATCCGGAGTTGACTTATTCTGAACTGTACACATCGATTGAGAACATCTGGAGCACGCTTTTTATGACGGGATACCTCACACAGAAACGCAGCTTAGGAAATGACACCTATGAACTGGCAATCCCGAATCTTGAAATACGAAAAATTTTCCAAAAGCAGATCTACGAATGGTTCAAGGATTTCAGCCGGAAAGACTCCTCCACCTTGAATACGCTCTGCCAGGCGTTTGCAGTCGGCAATGCAGAAGAGGCACAGAAACAGTTTACCGCCTTTCTCAGGAAAACCATCAGCATTCGTGATACTTATGTAAAGGCTGCGAAAAAAGAGAATTTCTATCACGGGATTCTCCTCGGTCTGCTCTCCTACCGGGACGACTGGATCGTAAAGTCCAATGTGGAATCTGGTGATGGGTACAGTGATATTGTCATCAAGATTCCCGACGATGAAATCGGCATAATCATCGAGGTCAAATACGGCGAAGATGCTGACATGGACAAGGGCTGTGCAGATGCTCTGGCACAAATCGAACGCATGAATTATTCTGCGATTCTGGAAGATGACGAGGTGCAGACGATTTATAAGTATGGTGTGGCTTGTTATAAGAAGAGATGCAGGATTGTAAAGGCATGAGGAAGCATTCAGAGAGATTTATCAAGCCATTACAACCAAAAGCCAAAGGAGGCAGATTGACAGATATGCCAATTATGATTGAAAACATCAACGCCCAGACGATCACCCCGGCACTGGGAAAGAATCCACGGCAGCTCTATGAGCATCAGGAAGAGGCGATCCGGAAGTTAGATGCCATGGACAAAAGAGGGCCATTCCGTACCCTGCTCGTTTTGCCCACAGGCGGCGGAAAAACGCTAACAGCCGCATACTGGCTGCTTCGGAATGCAGTAGACCAGAACAAAAAGATTCTCTGGCTTGCACACAGACACCTGCTCCTGGAGCAGGCGGCAGAGGCTTTCGCCCGAAACGCCTATACCGATACAATGGTAAACCGCACGGTTTTCAATTACCGCATCATTTCCGGAATGCACGATAAGCCCGTATATATTCAGAAAACCGACCGTATTCTTATCGCCAGCAAGGACAGCATGATCCGCAGTCTGGACAAGCTGAAAAACTGGCTGAATGGGGAAGAAATCTATCTGGTGATCGACGAGGCACATCACGCCGTGGCGAAATCCTACAAGAAAATTATCCAGTATGTTGCAGATCACACGAAATCCATGAAGCTGCTGGGACTCACGGCGACACCGTTCCGTACCTCGGAGGACGAGCAGGGTGCTTTAAAACAAGTCTTTACAGATGATATTGTGTACAAGACTGATCTGGACACCCTCATCAAAAAGGGCATTCTCGCAACGCCTACCTTTATTGATTGCAACACCAATATACAGTTTACAGAACATCTGGGAGTCCAGGCGTTGAAGAGTATTGAGAATCTGGATACGCTGCCGGAAAATATTGCAAATGACATTGCGGACAACAAAGAACGAAACCGCATCATTGTGGAGGAATACCTGCACAACTACGAGAAATACGGACAGACCATTGTGTTTGCACTGAACAAAGTCCACGCCATTGCCCTGAACAAGCTCTTTAACGAGAAAGGAAAAGCATACGGCATCCGATCTGAGTTTATCATTTCCGAAGTACAGGATATGATAACAGGCATCACCATTTCCAATGCAGACAACGAACGTAAAATCGAAGCATACCGCAATGGAGAAATCCAGGTACTCATCAACGTCAATATCCTCACAGAGGGAACAGACCTGCCAAAGACCCATACGGTATTTCTGACACGCCCCACCGTTTCCACAACACTGATGACGCAGATGGTGGGTCGAGCGTTGCGTGGATTGAAAGCAGGAGGCACAAAAGAAGCGTATATCGTCAGCTTTGTCGATGACTGGAACGATAAAATCGCATGGGTAAATCCGGAAACACTTACGGAGGCAGAGTATCACGAAAAAGAGACCCTTGCCGAGGCCCAAAAGCAGCAGATCCGGCTGATCGCAATTTCAAAGATCGAAGAGTTCGCACGAATGGCAGATGCTGCCGTGGATACGTCCGCATTGGACAGCACGCCGGCAATCGAGCTGATCCCCCTTGGTATGTATATGCTGTCCACGCTGGAATGCAATCATCAGATTCTGGTATACAACAGCACACAGAATGCCTACCAGAGCCTGATCCGTGACCTGCCCAATCTGATGGAGCATTACGGCATTGAAGGTGAAACCATTCCGGAAGAAACGCTGGACGATATGACCGAGCATTGTTTCCAAAGCTACTTTGACGAAAACATGATTCCCTCCTGCAATCGGAACGACATCGAGCATCTGCTGAAGTTTTATGCACAAAAGGCAGTTGCACCTCTGTTTGTGACGATCGATGAAATGGAGCGAAAAAAGCTGGATGTTTCTGAAATCGCAAAGAAGATCTACGACGAGGATATGCGTAGAAGCGAGAAAAATGCCTATATTCAGAGCCTTTGGGCGGAAGAGGGCAGCCTGCTCCCTGTGTACTATACCAACCCGTACTTTTTTAAGAAGCTGATTGATCTGGAACTGGACAAGCTGGACGGAGACATTGAAATTGCAGCGGCAGAACCGCAGACAGAAGCGGAACTGCGAAATCTCGAACAGTTCCCCCTACAGAAGATCATTGAACTGTATCCGAAAATCGGCTTAAAACTGAAAGAAGATGCTTTTGCTGCTGCAAGAAATGATGACGGCAGCTATGTATGTGCCGGCTGCGGTGAAGTATTTCCGACACGGCTCTTTTTGCAGGTAGATCATATTGTCCCCATGGCAAAAGGCGGTCTGAGTGTTCCGGATAATTTACAGGTACTTTGCAGAACCTGCAACCAGCGTAAGGGAGATCACTGATGTCACATACAGCATATTGGATCACGCCAGACGATGTTGCGGTATATCTGTTTCTCGAAAATACGTCTCACCAAAGAGAAAACGAGATCTTATGGGACTTGTTTGAAAATCACAAGGCACATATCCCGACAGAATATAGCAGCACATATTTGCAGTTCAAGCAGAGCGTCATGAATCTGCTGAACATTTACGAACTGGATGCAGTTTCCTATGACGAAGCGGCACTGATCCTAATGGAAACAGAGCATACTTCGCTTTATTCCGAGGAAGAATCCGATTGCTTTGACGCTTATTTTAAGCTGATCTGGCTGCAATTGAGGTATTCCGGCATCGCATACCGGAAAGTGAAACTGAGAAAGCTGCTGCGGGATTTTGGCTACAAAAGAAGATCGGAAAAACTGACAAGCCGCATACAGCAGGCAATCGACAAACTGGAGCTGAAAACGTACCTGCGGGGGTATGTGCCATGCTGCATTGATGCTATTTCGCTTGAGGATGTGATTGTGATTCGGTTGGGTGAGGGCAGTATGTTGTAACAGAATAATACCCCATATCCTAAACACTGCGGCTGCCTGCAACTGCACTTGGAAAGACTTTGAAAATCAAATTTGTATGAGACAAAGAGCGGACAATTGATGGTTGTCCGCTCTTTTTTCCGATATAGTGAAACGCAGCCATTCGCCTGCTGCGGCCATACCCATTGTCAAGCAGCTTTGGCTTGAATTTTTCTTATTAAAACTGGCTCACTTTTTTATTAGTGAGGTGGCTCAAGTTTTTATTCGCAATCGCACTTTGGATTTTACAAATGCAGAAGATATATTTCTTTCGTTCTATAAAAAAGCCGCAATAGAATCCAACACTTATCAATTTTTTTGCGAACCCACTTGACAGGATCAAGCATATGTCGTATAATGAATATAGGATAAATCCTATACAAGAAGAATAATGATGCAGGATTTTGATATCATATTTTATGATAAGCCAGATGGAACGGAACCTGTGAAAGAATTTTTGGACAGCTTGGACGTAAAAATGAGGGCAAAAATGATCCGCACAATTGTAATGCTGCAAAAAAATGGCTATGAGTTGCGTGAACCGTATTCAAAAATGCTAAATGAAGGTATTTTAGAATTGCGTGCAAAAGTTGGTTCCGATATTTCACGAGTTTTGTACTTTTTTATTGTCGGCAAAAAAGTAGTGCTGACAAATGGCTTTATCAAAAAAACACAAAAAACGCCAAAAGAAGAATTGGAACGTGCGAAACAATATAGGGCAGAGTATCTGAGCAGAAAGGAGCGTGATCTGCCATGACAAACTTCAACGATTATCTCACCCAACAGATGAAAGATCCAGCATTCAAGGAAGCATATGAACAATTGGAACCGGAATTTGCAATCATTCAAGCGATTATTGACGCACGAAAGTCTGCCGGAATCACACAAAAAGAATTATCGCAAAAATCCGGTATCGCACAAGGAGATATCAGCAAACTGGAAAATGGAAATGCCAATCCTTCAATCAAAACGCTGCAACGGCTTGCAGCTGCACTTGGAAAGACTTTGAAAATTGAATTTGTATGAGAGAAAGGGCGGACAATTGATGGTTGTCCGCTCTTTTTTCCGACATAGTGAAACTCATCCATTCACCTGCTGCGGCCACATCCATTGTCAAGCAGCTTTGGCTCATATTTTTATTCGCAATCGCAATATAGGGTGCATTTGAGTATAGTATAATAAGGATTTGCACCCTATAGAGGGGGCTTTCATATGCGTGATTTTTCTTGGCAGATGTTCCTATATGTCTCCTCTTCCAATAGAGCTTGATGTTCAGCATACAATTTCAGAAATTGTATGCAACGATAACGAAGATGACGTAAACACTGCAATCAAGCTGTGCCTTTACTGTATGAAAACGCAAATTTTTATGGACGGCAATAAACGAGCATCTGTGATATTTGCAAATCATTTTCTAATCTCGCATGGGCAAGGATTTTTGGTAATTCCAGAAAAAGATGTTCCGGATTTCAAACGACTGCTCGTGAAATATTATGAGGATGATGAAATTGAAACTATCTCCAATTTTATGATAGAAAAATGCTGGAAAAATTTTTAAGGTCTTGCCCGCATAACAAAAAAGAAAAGCCTGCCCCAACAGGGCAGACCTCTCCTCTCATCTAAAGCATCATAAATCGTCAATCTCAGGCCTTATATCCAGATATTCTGATGTGCGAAGTATCAGCTGTTCAAAAGTTTCTGTATCATTGTGCAACATAGTATATGATCTCGCTTTCGATTAGATTTCTCATCGTTTTATCAGGAAATAGTGGGGCATATCGTGATATTTGTTGTCTGTTGATGCCTTTTTCCTGTATTAAACTGCAAAGGATATCTCGCTTTTCATCATCAAAGGAATCCATCGATAGGTTATTCATCAATTCAAGAAAGCTTAGAATATCCACATTTTCATTTGTAATAGCCGTTCGGCTTTTACGCAATATAACACTTATATTGCCTACCTTTACACTGCGAAGTTTAGAGGTTTCGTTATTCGTACAAATTTCTGTGGTATTCGGGACTTGCGTTGTGAGTCCATATCTGTTGAGTGCAGAAAGTCCCATGTAAAATCCGTTTATCTTGCCGCGTTTTTCAATGTATTTATACTTGATTATTTTATTAGGGTTCAAAATACTTGCACCAAATGGCGTTTGCGATGGAATATAGTAAATTCCTCTTTCATATCTGACAATCTTTTTCGATTTGCATAATTTAGAAAGTTCTTTATCTATCCAGGGTCTTGAATAACCTCCATACTTTATATCACTTACAGAAATCGGCTCATTTGTTCCAAACGTATCAAGTAAATATTCGTACAACATACTGACACCTCCTTGCATTTTCATTATATCATATTCAACCATATAAGTCAAATGAAATATAATCACTTGTCAGATTTCACCACAGCGAATTCGTCAAAATAATCACAAAAAAAAGAAAAGCCTGCCCCCAACAGGGCAGACCTCTCCTTCTATCCCAAAACCTCGCAAATCCTCAGTGATTCTGAATGATCTCGTTGAAGTAGCCGTCGATCACGCTGTCCGCCTTGTTGCGTTCGCTGTCGAAGGTCTCCTGGTACACGTTCTTATACACATCCGGTGTACTCCAGCCGCCCATCTCCATGGCATATTTCTCTGGAATATTCAGCATTGCCGTGGTGCTGGCAAAGATATGCCGCAGATCATGAAAACGGATCTCTTCCAGACCGTGTGCCTCCAGCAGTTTCTTGAACCGCTTGCGGATGGTGTTCGGTGTGAACGGAACAATATGATCGGTTCCCGACTGATGAGGCACTTGCTGTATCAGCGCATAAATGTATGCCGGCAGATTGACATAGCGCATACTTTTGACCGTTTTGCAGTGGTCGATCTCTGCCCAGCCGCTGTCCACCTTGACGATCTCCCGACGCACATAGAGCCGCATCTGCACCGGGTCAATGTCACAGAACTGCAGACCAGCCACTTCTCCGATGCGCAGTGACAGCCACATGGCAAGCAATACCGGCAGTTCGCTGCTCGTTCCCTTGACGATGGCATAGATCACATCTGCGGACGGGAGTCTTCGTTCCCGCACCTCCTTTTTCGGCAGGCGAATGCTGCCCATTTTGATGGTGATATCATTGGCATTCAGCACCGCACGCAGGAATCCGACTGCGTTCTTGATGGACTTATAGCCGAGGCGCTGAGCGTCCACATTGATGGCAATTTGAATGTCACGGGCAGTCAGATCTTCGATTTTGATGTCCATGATGTACTGCAGCTTGTTGCGGAGCATTTCCCGATAACAGCACAGGGTGGTGGGTTCCAGCACTCTGCTTCTGCTGTCAATAAACTGCAGCATGGCTTCTCTCACAGTGTAAGGATTTCGTTCTTCTTCCTCAATGCCCTTGAGCCACTTTGTCGCCTTGAAATACACTTCGTCCTCTGTGCTGCCGGTAAACATTCTGCGGTTTCGCTTGCCGTCCGGACGAACACCCTTGGACACCTGGGTGAAATATGTGCCGTTTTCTGCCTGCTGAATGACCAGTTTTGTCTTTTTCATTTTCATAAGCTCCTTTTCAAAATGTGCAGGCTGGTTGAAACGTAGCCTGCTCTGTGTGTTATGCCGCCAATAGATCGTCCAGTGTCAGATCGTTGATGCAGAGGAACGTGTCCACCATTTTCAGCGTAAGCCCTCTCGCATCATGATCGTAGTTCTGGAGCGTTCTTGTGGAACAGTTCAGATACATCGCCAGCTCATCGTCTGTCCAGTCGTGGAGCAGCTGCCAGTAGCGAATCTTGCACCAGATGGTTTTCTGGAGCGGAATGTGTTTTTGCTTGTTTTTCATAGCCATTGTGATTTCCTCCTCGTTGGAATTTGGGATATTGCTTTACGTCTGCAAATTCAGAATATGCTGCTATAACTTACTGTTTTTCATGTATCACACCACCTTTCTTTTTTATCCAACTGTTTGGGCGGTTGTATTTTTCAAATTTTGTTTCCGAAAAAAGAAACCATTTTCCTTGTGGGAAAGCAGTTTCTTTTTGTCAGCGGTGTGTGATTTGTCCTATTCGCAGCAGAACTCCTCTTCGCACCGAACCGCACAAAGCGTCTCCAAAAGCAAGTTGCTGTCAC
>ERZ773157.1882-NODE-1882-length-17985-cov-7.201227_pt1 | contig 17985 bp, 14 predicted proteins | sample MGYA00511480_ERZ773157 | MGnify/ENA primary metagenome ERZ773157 (study PRJEB29015, sample SAMEA2737863) | human gut metagenome | biome: human gut; feature: human-associated habitat; material: faeces | place: China | collected 2012 ... | reverse complement strand
CACATCCTTTCCGGCGTGGCGGTAGAAGAGGTTGCCCGTCACGCGGTCGATCCACGCCGGGATGCCGAACGAACGAGCCGCGGCAACGAAGAAGATAGCCCGCGAGAGTTTGTCGGCCGTCCGGCTACGCCACACGCCTTCGGGCGAGATGGTCGTGGAGACGGTGCAGAGTTCCGGACGCAGGGTCAAGCTGTCGCGGCACCACGCCACCAGACGCTGCGGGTCACGGCGGAACGCGGCGGCATCGGCACGGGCTCCTGACGCACCTGCTGCATGATACGTGCGGTCAGGTCGGTGGGCGGCGCGGCGGCCGCGTCACGGACGGCGGCCTGAAGCGCCAGAAAGTCGTCATAAACGCGCTGACATTCGGGGCAGGTGCGCAGATGTGCGCGCAATGTCTGCACCTGCTCCGGCGGCAGTTCGCCGTCGAGCAGCTGGCTGATCTGCTGCTGGTAATGTTCACAGGCGCTCATCCGTCTGCACCTCCCTTCGTCTGCTTTGACGCATATCGGTCGGGAAGGTTCCCGTCGGCGAGCAGGAAATCGCAGAGCCGCCGCCGCGCGCGGAACAGGCGCGATTTCACCGTGCCGGCCTCGAGGTGCAGCACCTTGCCGATCTCGGCATAGGACAGGCCGTCGAGCTCGCGCAGGATGAGGATCTTGCGGGCATCGTCCGGCAGGCTGTCGAGCCCGCGCGCGACGGAGCGGCGCATTTCGCTGCGGGTCAGCTGCTGCTCCGGGCCGACGCTCTCGTCGGCAGGGAGGTCGAACTGCGGCTGCTCGTCGTCGTCCTCAGAGGCGGTGAGCGACACGGTCGGGTGCCGCCGGCGGCTGCGCAGGAAGTCGATGCACACGTTCGTCGTCAGCCGGTAGAGCCAGACGGAGAACTTACTCTCGCCGCGGAACGTGCCCAGCGCCCGATAGGCGCGCAGGAACACCTCCTGCGTCATGTCAGCGGCGTCCTCCTCGTTGCCGACGGTGCGCAGGGCGAGGTTATACACTTGTTTCTGGTAGGCGACGACCAGCGCCTCAAAGGCGTTGGTGTCCCCGGCGCACACCTGAGTGATGATGCGCCGTTCCTCGTCCCGGTCCATGGTTTCCTTGCCTTTCTGCGGTCAGTCCCGCAAGTCGCGCTGGATGGCGCGCGTGATGCGCCGCAGGTCGTCGAGCGTCTCGACGTGCACGACCTCCTGCTTGTAGACATTGGCGTGCGGCACACCGCGCAGATACCAGCAAAACTGGCTGCGCGCCTCGAGGCACGCCAGCCGTTCGCCCTTGATCTCGGCGGCAAATTCGATCTGATGCAGTGCCGCCTCGATCCGCTCGCGCAGCGGCGGAAGCGCTGGCTCCGGCTCACCTGCGATGGCGGCGTTGCCGCGCGCGAACAGCCACGGATCGCCGAAGCTGCCGCGGCCGACCATTGCCAGATCGGCACCGGTGTAGCGCAGGATGTGCGCCGCGTCTGCGCCGGAAAAAATGTCGCCGTTGGCGATGACGGGGATCGTCACGGCGCGCTTGACGTCACGGATGATGTCCCAGTCGGCGCGGCCGGCATACATCTGCACGCACGTGCGCCCGTGCACGGCGATGGCGGCCGCGCCCGCCTGCTGGCACATCTGCGCAAAGGCCACGGCGTTGACGTTTCCGCCGTCCCAGCCTTTGCGGAATTTCACGGTCACGGGCACATCGACGGCCTTGACGACCGCCTCGATGATGCGCCCGGCGAGCTCGGGATCGCGCATGAGCGCCGAACCGTCGCCGCTGCGGATGACCTTGCCCACCGGGCAGCCCATATTGATGTCCAGAATGTCCGCACCGGAGTATGCCAGCGCCATGGGCGCGGCCTCGGCCATGACCTCCGGCTCGTGGCCGAAGATCTGCACGGCGGCGGGGTGCTCGTCCGGCGGCGACCAGAGCAGCTGCTTCGTTTTTTCATCGTGATAGACCAGCGCCTTGGCGCTCACCATTTCCGTACAGGTGAGGGCAGCGCCCTGCGCGCGGCACAGCGCGCGAAACGGCGCATCGGTCACGCCCGCCATGGGCGCGAGCGTGAGCGGGCCGCAGATCTCGACGTTTCCGATCATCACCATGCGATCTCGAGCTCCACGGGGCAGTGGTCGCTGCCGTAAATGTCGGAAAGGATGCTGGCCGTCTCGATCTTTTCCGCCGCGCGGTCCGAGCACAGGAAGTAGTCGATGCGCCAGCCGGCATTGTTCTCCCGCGCGTGGAAGCGGTAGCTCCACCACGAGTAGGCGTCCGTCTCGTCCGGATGCAGGGCGCGGAACGTGTCCGTGAAGCCGGCGTGCAGCAGCTCCTGAAACTTCGCGCGCTCCTCGGGGCTGAAGCCGGGGTTGCCGACGTTGCGCTTCGGGTTTTTCAGGTCGATCTCGGTCGCTGCGACGTTCATGTCGCCGCAGATCACGACCGGCTTGTGCCGGTCGAGCGAGCAGACGAATTCGCGGAACGCATCGTCCCAGCTCATCCGGTATTCCAGCCGGCGCAGGCCGTCCTGGGCGTTTGGCGTGTAGACGCACACAAGATAGAATTCCGGGTATTCGGCCGTAATCACGCGGCCCTCCAGATCGTGCTGCGGCAGGCCGAGATTATACTGCACGTCGAGCGGCTCGGCCTTCGTGAACACGGCGGTGCCGGAGTAGCCCTTTTTCTCGGCGCTGCACCAGTACTGATGGTAGCCCGGCAGGTCGAGCGCGATCTGCCCGGGCTGGAGCTTTGTCTCCTGCAGGCAGAAAATATCCGCGTCCAGTGCGCGGAACGTGTCCGCAAAGCCCTTGGTCACACAGGCGCGCAGCCCGTTGACGTTCCAGGATACAAGTCGCATTTCGTGTCCTCCGTTTTCACCGCTACGCAGCGGTTGATCGTGATGCCCTGATCGTAGAATTTCGCCTCATAGTCGGTCATGACGCCGACAGGGCCGTCGGCGTGCAGATCGTGCGTGACCTCGCGCAGCTCCCAGCCCTCCTGCTCGAACTGCTCGAGTGAGAAGGCGAACAGCGGGTCGTTGTCGGTCTTGAACCAGATCTCGCCGCCGAGCGGCAGCACGTTTGCATACAGCGCCAGAAAGCCCGCATAGGTCAGGCGGCGCTTGTGCTGGCGGGATTTTTTCCATGGGTCGGGGAAGTTGATGTAGATGCGTGAGACCTCGCCGGGGGCGAACATGTCGAGCAGGTTGGCTGCGTCCCGGTCGAGAAAGCGCACGTTTTCGAGCCCGCGCTCGGTCACGCGCTCCATGCCGACGACCATGGCGTCCGGAACTTTTTCGATCGCGGCGAGGAAGATGTCCGGATTTTGTGCCGCAGTGTCCGCCGTGAAGCGGCCCTTGCCGCAGCCGAGCTCCAGCTGCAGCGCCTGATGGCCGGGGAACTGTTCCAGCCAGCGGCCGCGCAGCGCCTCGGGGTCAGTGATCAGCGTGGCCGCGCAGCGCTCCATGCGCGGGACGAGGTTGGGCTTTTTTCGCATTCTCATAGGTTGATGCTCCTGTCATAACAAGTCCTGATTTGATGTTTAGAGCATACCACACGCACCCGAAAACTGCAACGCAGAAAACCGTTGCGCATTTCTAAAGAATATGTTAAACTTTATTTTATGCAAATTGCGAAATTCCATATCCGGGTGTAGCGCAGCTGGTAGCGCGGGTGGTTTGGGACCATCAGGCCGCAGGTTCGAACCCTGTCACTCGGACCATAAGTCCACCGTAATTTCGATAGAATTACGGTGGGCTTTTTCTGTGCCTGGGAACTGTTTGAAATAAGACTTTTGGCCGTTTTGGCATATAAATTAATCCTGCTGCGGAGAAATTTCGCAGCGGGATTTTCATTTTATGTAGGCTATTTTTGTCATAAGTGTAGCAGTAATCGTTAGATTTACGTATATTCGTTGAATTTGTGTTGCCTCTTTCTGGATGAATAATTCATTTCAGTCTTGAAATATGGAATTAATTCCTTTATAATGAAAATGCGTGGATAACGCAGGCAAAACATATCATTAGAACGAAATGCGCTGATGATTTTTGGTGAAGAAAGCAAATGGGCTTCTAATGTACTCCATTTTACGGACTGAGCCGAAGTTGTATTTTCGTGGAGTTTGCCACTCCACTACAAAAGCGAAGAAAAAGCCTTGCTATGCAAGGCTTTTCCCGTTTTTATGATATTCACTTACACTAGTTTTGACTGCGTAGATCATAGACCCACTACCTTCAATTTCTGCATATTATCCCGTTTCAGTTCCAGCGAAGCGTGCACATACCGGTCCAACGTGATCGTCACAGAGGTATGTCCTAATATTTCTGACAATGATTTAACTTCAAATCCGACCTCAACAGCTCGCGTCGCAAATGTGTGGCGCAGCGTATGAAAATGCACGCCCTCCAGACCGCATGCCTGCGTGTACTTTTCCAATCGATACTGCAATGTCCGCGGCTCCATGAACGCTTCCGTTCCGGTCAGAACATACGCAGCTGAACTTTGCGGTTTCATGCGCCTGCAAAGCCCGGTTGCGTATTCCGTCATAGGGATTGTTCGCACGGAGGTATCGCTTTTGGGCGGACCAATCACAATCCTTGTTCGAGCACCTTGCGATACGCTGGTATCATGCAGCCTTTGCAGGGCCTTTGCAATTCGGATAGCTTTATCGTTTGTAGAAACACTTTCCCACTGCAGTGCACAGAGTTCACCAATTCGTATGCCTGTACATAGCGCCAGCAAGATACCAAATCGGCACGAATCCAGATCCTCATGTAGATAGGCAACGAGGCGCGCCTGCTCTTCTCTGGACAAAACGCGCATCTCCTTCTTGCCGATCTTCGGATAGTTGATCTCCACCGCGGGAAATGAGCCTGCAAACTTCGAGGAAGCGAACTTCAAAATGCCATGCAGCACGACTAGAATATCATGCACCGTCTTTGGCGCCAGTTCATCTTCGAATTGCAGTTCTTTGATGAAATCGTCCATCAATTCCGTCGTGAAGCCCAGAGGGTGGCACACACCGAGCTTTGGAATGATGTGCTTATTGACCGCGGCGCTGTATTTAATATACGTCGATTCTTTCACCGTGCATTTCTTTGTATGTAGCCATTCCAAGCAATAGCTGGAGAACGGTTTTTGCGTTCTGGCTGTCGGTAAGGGAGCTCCATTTGCCAAAGCTGCTTTGCGCTTTGCGGCTTTCTCTTTGGCTTCCCGATATGTTTTTCCATAACAGTATCCATACTTGATTTTTCCGGATAGCTCACGACCCTTGATATACCGAGCCTCCCAGCGACCGTCCCGCCGTCTGAAGATATTCTCACCCTTTGCCATTTTGTAATTCCTCCTTGTGCAGTGATTATGTTGGTCCTTGTGCAGTGATTATGTTGGGTGTGGATCTTATTTTAATTTCATCCAGACTGCTGGGATGACTGCGCTGAACTTTAAGTCAACGGAATTCTCCGCAAAAAATTAACGTAAGTTGACAAAAACATACTTTTTCTTCCATTTCTTTGTTGATTCAATTGCATTTGAATATGTAATGTGCTATAATACAAAAGAATAACTATGTTTTGCGTTACACGTGGAGTGGCAAACTCCACGAAAGCTCCGCTGACACATCTGCATTAACAAAAGATGTTCGTTTTTGTGCAGCTATGGCGGAGGCGGTACTTACTTGAATTGCGCACCTTGAATGGATATTTTTGTACAGCAATTTGCAAATTCAATATCTGTGTAGAGCCTTTGCCCCTGGACGGCTTCGTGCTGAACCGATGGGGGGCAGAGATACAGATATCAATGTAGGGATGTGAGATATGTGACAACAACAGCGAGCAGCTGTTTGACAGAGGAGCGCTCTGCCGATGTGATCATTCAAATAGCAAAACCTGTATTGGAACAAAAGAAGCTGTACCTGATAACGAAGCGTGCTTTTGACATAGTATGTTCTTTCTTGGGCCTGCTGATTCTGGCAATCCCGATGATAATCATTGCATTGATCATCACTTTGGACTCGCCAGGTCCCCCAATTTTTAAGCAGGAGCGGCTCGGTCTCCATGGGAAGCCGTTTATGATCTATAAATTTAGGTCAATGCGTCTTGACGCAGAGGAAAACGGCCCGCAGTGGGCAGATGAACAGGATCCAAGATGCACACACTTCGGCCAAATTCTCAGACGCACCCGGCTGGACGAGCTTCCTCAGTTCTATAACATCCTGCGCGGCGACATGAGTTTCGTCGGCCCGCGGCCGGAGCGTGCTTATTTCTACGGAGAATTTGAAAAATACATTCCCGGTTTCTCCAACCGGTTAATGGTTGTTCCTGGCCTGACTGGACATGCTCAGGTGAATGGCGGATATTCTCTGAAGCCGGAAGAAAAAATTATCTACGATATGGAGTATATAGAAAAACGATCGATTTGGATGGATTTGGCGTGTATTGGAAAAACGATCCGCGTCGTTTTGTGCGGCGCGGGCGCCCGATAAAGAAAGATGCGTTTGGAGGACAATCCTAGAATATGAACGAAAGTAAGAAACCGTATGCTTCCGTGGGGGGCACAGAACTGTCACTATGGGATATTACAAAGATCCTGTTGGCAAAGATTCATTGGCTGCTCCTTGCGGGGGTCGTTGTTGCTGCGGGCGTTTATGCAGTAGTAACAATTTTTGTTACGCCGACCTATGAATCTCGAGTGAGTTTTTATGTATATAACAGTGCGGACAATTCTTCACAGGGAACGATCAATAACAGCGACCTCCAGGCGGCGGAGAGCCTTGCTACGACCTATTCAAAGATCCTGGCGAGCAATTCTGTTTTGGATTCCGTCCTGAGTGATTTGAGAGCAGAAACTTCATTGTCGAGAAAGGAACTTAGCCGCATGGTGAATGTCTCCGTTGTGTCGGATACACAGTTGCTGGAGGTGGTAGTGACCTCGACCAATTCGGAGCTTGCCTGCAAGATCGCCAATTCCTTTGCAAAAGTTGCGCCTACTGAAATCGTTCGTATTACCAAGGCGGGCGGCGTCGAGGTCGTGGACCGACCGGAGGTGGCAACGGAAAAATCTGCGCCCAGAACCGTATTTGACAGCGCGATTGGATTTGTGGTTGGCATGATACTGGCTTCAGTTGCTATTATTCTGCGAATGATGGCCGATACGACCATCTACCTGCCGGAGGACATTGAAAAGTCCGCCGGTGTGACTGTCCTTGGTCAGATACCGGACATCCATGCGACAAATGAGAATGCTGGCTGCTGGAAGCTGGCGGAGGGAGGTGCAGTGCTCTATGGCGAAAAAGAAAGAAAGCCGAAAGGTAGCGATTGAAGCTGTTCGTACAAACAGGAAACGTCTGCTGACCAATGAATCTCCATTTGCGATAAAGGAAGCCTATGTAAAGTTGCGCACCAGTTTGATGTTCTGCATGACGGCGGATAAGGAGCGCCCATGTACGAGCTTCGCCGTCACTAGCGCAAAGCCCTCTGAGGGCAAGAGCCTGACAGCAGCCAACATTGCCATTAGCTATGCAATGTTGGGTAAAAAGGTGCTCTTGATCGATGCGGATATGCGCAAGCCAACGCAGCGCCGCCTTTGGAGAGTGGAGAAGCCTACCGGACTGTGCGATTTTCTTGCAAAAATATCGAAGCTCGAACTGGACAAGGTGAAAGATCTGCCGCTCTGGATCGTTTGCACTGGAACCATCCCGCCGAACCCCTCCGAACTGCTTTCATCCGAGCGTATGAAGCACTTCGTGGAAGAAAGTGCAAAGGTTTATGACTACATTATTATCGACACGCCGCCGATCAATACGGTCGCTGACGCGCAAATTGTTTCGACCTATGTGGACGGTGTGGTACTCGTAGTCAAGTCCGGCGATACGACTGAGGATGAGCTGAACGAGGCCATCGATGCGGTACGCCGTGCGGGCGGAAACCTATGCGGCACGGTGCTCAACGACCTGAATATGAAATCCGTGAAGTATGCTTACAAATATAAATATGGGGGCAAATACGGATATAAGTATTCCTATTCTGAGTCGTATGAAGCGCGGTAATATGAAGCTCGACTTGTCGCTTGACTACCATGCCCATATTCTTCCTGGCTGTGACCATGGGAGCGATGGCCTTGCGACCTCGTTGAAACAGGTGGAGATGGCAGCTTCTGCTGGCGTGAAAACGATCTGTGCAACGCCGCATTTTTACCCGCATAAGGAATCCGTCGAGTCCTTCCTGCGCCGTAGGGAGAAAACTGCAGGGCTGCTGCTCCATGAGCTGCCTGAAAACGCTCCGCTGATTCAGCTCGGCGCAGAGGTGCTGATCTGCGATGGCATGGAACGGCTGGACGGCCTGAACCGCCTGTGCCGTGAGGGTACAAACGAGCTGTTGTTGGAAATGCCGTTTTATGCGTGGCCGGAGTCGATCTGGGACACGCTGTATCTTCTGTGTGACCTGGCGGATATTCAAATTGTCCTTGCTCACGCAGAGCGGTATCCTGCAGAGAATATTGAAAAACTGATTTGTGAGAGCGTGCCGCTCCAGCTCAATGCAGAATGCCTGACAAAGCCGCTGAAACGTAAACGGTATCTTGAATGGATTGAAAATGGATATGTAAAATACCTCGGAAGTGATATCCATATGCTGGGAGATCGGTACGAAGATTGGACTAAATGCCGAAGACTTCTAGGCAAATAATTGGAGCAGAAAGGGGCGCTTTATGAGCGCAGAGAGATATGGAGCATATTCTGTACTTATGTCAGTCTATAGCAAGGAAAACCCGGCATGGCTGAAACTTGCAATTGAAAGCATACAGGATCAAACACTACCGACTAGCGATTTTGTTTTGGTATGTGATGGGCCGTTGACTCCGGAATTGGATGGTGTCATAGCTGAAAAGCATTGTCAGATGGGCGAAATCTTAATGGTCGTGCGGCTTGAGAAAAACGTGGGTTTGGGGAATGCCTTGAATGAAGGAATAAAACATTGCAGGAATGAACTGGTTGCGCGTATGGATAGTGATGATATTGCATATCCAGACAGATGCGAGAAGCAGGTCGCAATCTTCAATAAGTATCCGATTGTAAGTATTTGTTCAGGCACGGTAATGGAATTCTCGAAGAACCCGGAAACTATAAACTGCAAAAGGGTCTTGCCGGAGAAAAACAAAGAAATCATTGAGTTCGCTAAAAAGCGGAATCCGTTTAACCATCCATGTGTAATGTATAAAAAATCGGCAGTAGAGGCAGTAGGCTCGTATCAGCACTTTTATCTGCTGGAGGACTATTATCTGTGGATTCGAATGCTGATGGCTGGTTATGAGGGATACAATATTCAAGAGCCGCTGCTCTATATGAGAGCAGGTACAAGTATGTATAAACGAAGGGCGGGTCGGCGTTACGCAAAAACGCAGATAGAATTGTTCCGTTTCATGTGGAAGCAAGGATTCATAAATGCTTGGCAGTATGCTGAGAGTTGCATTATCCGAAGTAGTTCTGCGCTGTCACCGAACTGGCTGCGCAAGTATATGTATATAACTTTTCTGCGTAGCTAAGGGTGCACATATGAGAGTACTGGAACAACATACGGGAATGACGGCTCATCAGACACTTCTGCTTGAAATGCTGAAAGATATTGATATCGTCTGCAAAAGGCGCCGAATATCATATCAGCTTTTTGCAGGCACGGCATTAGGAGCAGTCAGACATCACGGCTTCATTCCATGGGATGATGATGTGGATATTATAATGTCTCGCAGTGAGTATGAGCGTTTTTTCAAGGAAGCGGCCAAAGATTTTGACGAGACTTTATATTTTGCCCAGCAGGAACACAGCGCTCATTGGCCAATGCCCTACTCCAAATTGCGGCGAAACAATACGACCTGCATAGAGAAGTATTATCCAAAGGATTTGAAGACGCACCAAGGCGTGTATGTCGATATCTTCCCGTGCGATAACCTCTCTGATTGCACTTTGATGCGGAAGATACAGTTTTGTGTATCAAAAATCATTATTGCAAAAAGCCTATATGCTCGTGGGTATGAAACCAATAGCGTGATTAAGAAGCTATTCATGCAGGTATGCCGCATGTTCCCGCTCAAAGGGCTCAAGGCAATTTGTATACGAAAAAAAGATCAGAAATCGCAGTTAGTCCATACATTTTTTGGCGCAGGGAGCAAATACGAGAAAAATATATTCCCGCGGGCATGGATTGAGCAGTCCGTTGAGATGCAGTTCGAGGATGGAGTATTTCCGGTATCTGCCTATTATGACGAGCTGCTGACGAAGCTGTACGGCGATTACCACGCGCTCCCAAATCCGGAGGACAGAAAGTGCAAAGAGCATGTCGCCATTCTGGATCTGGAGCACCCGTATGAAGCGCATCTGTCGGAACTTCATAATATGCAGTTCGACGTTCTTACAAGAAGCATTCGATAAATGCGATTCCGGATATTTTCGAGGAGATAATATGGTAGAACCGCGAGTACTTGTTGTTAGTCACAATGTTTTCAGTTCTTCTGGAAACATGGGGAAAACAATGATGCATATGTTGGCTGGAATCCCCCCAGATAATCTCGCACAATTGTACTTCCATCAGGAGATTCCGACTCGAAGATGCTGTCTGCACTATTTCAGAATGACGGACAGCAATATTCTGCATTCGCTGTTTACACGAAAAACAGAGTTCAGGGTCTTTGATGCATCAGACATTGATGAATCGGCGGTGCAGAGCAGAACCGACACAGGCTGGCTGGCGAAGGTATATCAGTTTTCCAGACGGCGTACATCATTCATCTATTTTTTGCGGGACACAATGTGGAGATTCGGCAAATGGAAAACCAAGGCGCTTTTGGAGTGGGTGCAGGCATTTGCCCCTAATGTCATATTTTTAGCGGCCGGAGACTATGCGTTTCCCTATCGTATCGCCATCTGGCTGTCGGATTTCCTGCACATTCCGATTGTGATGTGGTGCGCAGATGATTTCTATATTGAGCCGCTGAATCATGGACCTTTTTTTCGTCGAATACAATGCCAACAGCTGGTGAAGCTGGCCCGAAAGGTCATTCATCGGGGCGGGACTATTGTTACGATCAGTGACATGATGCAAAGAGATTATGCACGCTTGTTTCAAGTTCCAACAAAAACGATCCGAATCTCAAGTGCAATTAACCATTACTCGCTGCCTGCTGATTTCCGGTCGGGTGTTGTTTATGTTGGGAATTTGGGAATCAATCGCATTGTACCGCTGACTGAACTGGGGCGTGCGCTCAGGGCAGCCGCAATAACTGGATTTGAGACAATCAATGTATACTCCGGTGAGCGGAATTCCACAATTCTTCAACAAATCAACAAGGGAAATGGATTGACTTATTGCGGATGTATTTCTGAGCGAGAGGTTGAGCGGCTCTTAGGGACAAGTAAGTTTATTATCTTTACTGAAGCCTTTGATAACAAATCAATTTGTCGTACTAAGTATTCCCTTTCTACAAAAATTGCAGAAAGCCTACGAAGCGGAGCATGCATTCTTGCGTATGGGCCATCTGAAATTGCAGCAATTGATTATTTGAGACGTTATCGTGCTGCATACATACTCGAAAAAGCAGAAGAACTTCCTAATGCAATACGGCATTTATGCGAAGAAGCCAATGAGTACAGTCATTATACACTATGCGCACAATCATTGGCCGAACAGTTTCATAGCGCTGAAGTTAATGAAGAATGTCTAAGAGATATTTTCGTGGAAGCAATTAGTAATTATAAAACTGCGGAGGTCAAGGAATGCAAGACGACAAAGTGACAAGCAAACAAAACAAAATCCGAATACGCCAAAGGAATGCAGGGATGACATATCGAAAATGGATATCAGTATTTTTGTGCGTCATATTCGTGTGTGGCCTGTTGGCCGGGTGCGGCAATGACAAAGTGCAAGAAGAACAGAATGATAATGTTTCTGCAAATACGATTCCAGAAGATGTAGTCGTTCATACGGACTACGGTGATCTGCATTATCCGGATCGTTGGCAGGAGTATGTTACCATTCGCCAGGAGCAGAACGGCAACACGATTGCGGTTACCTTTGAAACCAAGAGCGGAGAAGAAACCTATGAATTGTTCAAGGTTTTAATTGGTGATGACAGCAGTGAGGTTGTCGGCAGCCTGACGGACGACACGGGAACCCAGCGAAATGTTTATCTACATGTTGAGGAACTGCCTGCCGATTCTGGCTTGGAAGAGACAGAGCAGACCCGCTTCTACGCAATGCAAGAGGACTTAAATTATCTGATCGATCATTTAAGCTGAATGTAATTACAATAGGAGGAGAACTGTTATGACAAGTAGACTGGTGAAACGACATTTGTCTTTGTGCCTTGTTCTTGTGATGCTGCTGACAGCTATGCTGCCGGTCAGCGTCTTCGCGGCGGGCTCAAACGATGAAGGCTCTGCTGCTTCCGGGGGGAACGCAGCTGCAACTACGATGATTTCAGACTATGCAACATTCCTTTCCTGTTTCAAGGTTCTGGAAGGCTATGCCCAGACCTATGCGGAAGAAAATGCCGGTGAGGATGCCAATGCGCTGATCATCAACTATATCCGTACAGGCGTGGAGCGGTACACCTCCGGCACTTGGGAAATGGTCTGCGGCAAGGAGAATACTGCCTTTACCGCCTATGTTTCCGAGCAGGATACCGCGAACAATACCTCGGCTTCTGCACTGAAGAACTTGGGCAACTTCACATTGCCCAATGGCAATAAAGTTGACCTTGGCCATGTGTTTGGCGCAATGGATGTGGCCAACTATGCCAAGGCGCAGGGGATGACTGCGGCTGTTGTGCAGGCACGTGCCGATATGGGCAGCTGGGCCGGTGACATCGCGGACCTGATGTTCTGCGCCGAAAATGTGGACATCCCCGATAAGGTGGATACCACGGAGACGGACGTTGACATTCTGGCTGCCAACATTCGTACAAAATACCTCGGTGTAGATTACGGCACACTCAACAGTGTGGGTCACTCCTTCACTGATACGGACCTCTATGGCGACATGGATGCGTTCTATCTCACAACGGAGATGAACCGCGGCGGTGTGGCGTTGAGCACGATCATTGAGAACTACTTTACCGCAGGGCTTACAGACGCAAGCCGCGCTTCCTACTTCCTGACCAACCGTCTGGGCGGCATGGTCACCAAAGACGGTATCCGGAGCAAGGTTCTGAGCACCTATACCGGGAATACCCTGATCGGTGCGCTGGAGAGCTCGTACTCGCTGACAGATCTGCCCAATTGCGAGACGCTGCGCAAGGCCTGCTGCTATGCATTTGCGGATTATCTGTTTGATCTGGCTGGCGATCCCAACGGCACGGATCCCGTTGATCCCGACCCGGTCGATCCGGATCCTAAGCCCGAGCCGAAGCCGGATAATGCCTACTATTCTGTGTTTTCTTCGGACACGACGACGGTCGCGCCCGGTGTGACGCAGACGATCAACTATGCACTGACCAAGGACGACAAGCAGATCGTCTACTACATTGCCACGGCGGATATCGCCCGGGAGGATGTGAGCATCCACGCCAATTATCACGACAACGATCCGAGCCAGGGCTGGGCAATGTCCCGCGTGTCCGATCAGATGGCGGCGGCTCAGAAGCGGCATTCCGATCCGTCCGATGCGGCAAACTACGTCGAGCACTACAATGCAGTGGTCGGTGTCAACGCTGACTTCTACAACATGACCACCGGTGCCCCCAGCGGCGCTCTGGTTATGGATGGTGTCGAGTATCATGGCGGCACCTCCAAAAACTTCTTTGCGATCCTGAAAGACGGGACTGCCATGATCGGCGGGCCCAGCGATTACGCAGCTTATCAGGATCAGATCCAGGAGGCTGTCGGTGGCAGCGTTTATCTGGTCAAGGATGGGAAGCCTGTCGTGACTAGTGCGGCGGACTATTATAACAGCCGTCATTCCCGCACTTGTGTGGGTATCACTGCTGAGGGCAAGGTCGTCATGATGGTGCTGGACGGCCGTCAGGAACCCTTCTCCGCTGGCGGCACTGCTGAAGAACTGGCACAGATCATGCTGGACGCAGGCTGTGTGACCGCAATCAATCTGGATGGCGGCGGTTCCACTACCTTCGTAGCGAAGCAGGAAGGCAGCAATACGCTCACGGTTGTGAACCGTCCTTCGGATGGTTATGAGCGTTCCGTTAGTTCCTCTCTGATGGTGGTCTCCACGGCCCCTGTCTCTACGGAGTTTGATCATGCCCTGATCACCTCTGCTTACGATTACTTGACGAGCGGCGCCGCGGTTCGTCTGGTTGCTTCCGGTGTCAGTGTGTCCGGCAGCGCTGCGGAACTCCCTGCCAATCTTACATGGAAGTCCGCAGATGAAACCATCGGTACCGTCTCTGAAGATGGTGTTTTCACCGCCGTCAAGAAAGGCAGCGTGGAAATTCAGCTCCTGTCCGGTGACACGGTGATCGGCAGCAAGACGCTTACCGTGGTCGAGCCGAATGGACTGAAATTTTCCAAGACAAGCATCAACGCCATCTACGGGGATTCGGTTCGCCTTCCCCTGATCGCAACCTATAATGAGAATCCCGTCGCTGTATGCGCGGGCGATATCACATTTGAACTGAGCAACAGCGCAGCAGGTACTGTGGAAGCTGCGAACAATGGCTTTGCCTTTACTGGCAGCGAGGGATCCGGCCTGCGCAACGTTACCATTACGGCTATGATCACGCGGGACTATTCCATCAGTGCCACGATCAAGGTCGCCATGTACAGTGCCAATCAGGCGATTTTCGACTTTGACAACGCCACAGGCGGCGACAGAACCTTCGCATGGACAAGAGAAGTCTCCAACGCGGAATATCTCCCCGGCGGCGACGGCGAGACAGACCGCTATCATGTGATCGATCCCAGCCAGCCCATGAACGTCACCTATGTCTTTGGACTGGATATGATGACGATCAAGATGCCTGAAAAGCTGGAGCCGCTTCTGTCCATGGTTGCTGGCGGCGATATTTCCGGCATCACGGCCTGGGATCTGCTGCTCCAGCTGGCAGAGCGTGTCAGCCCGAAGACTGAGGTGACGGTGAAGTTCCAGTTCGACCAGAATGTCGATGTGGACATTTCCAACCTGACGGTGTCGAATGATTATTTCCGTCTGACGTCCGCATCCATGGACGAGAATAATCTGCTCACGGTGAAGTGCAATTTCATCAAGCAGAGCCAGGCCATTGATCCTGAAACGGCCAACCCCATCTGCATTCTCAGTGGTGTAAAGATGACCGCTAAGAACGGCGCGAATCAGACGCTGACAATTACGAACGCTGGTTCGATCGGCTATGATATCTATCTTGGCGCAAACGCACTCTACAACATGGCCAAGCAGACCTCCTTCCAGGAGCAGTATGGGATCTATCCCTATGAGGAGCCGGAAAATGTCACACATCCCAAGGGCGGCCATTTTTACTGCGAATCGTATCAGGAGTTCACGGATCGTTTCATCCTGGACAACGGCTCCTGGTCCGGCTGGAAAACGGTCAACGGTATATCCTACTACTTCGTCGAAAACAATGCCTTGAAGGGTATCCACAAGGTCCCTGGCCTCAACGATGAAAGCAACGAGTATTTCTACCAGTTCAATGAGACGACCGGTGCTTGCGAGGGCAAGGTCACAGGTCTGTTCGAACTTGACGGCGCACGGTACTACGCCATCAACGGTGTGGCCAAGTCTGGCTGGTGGAACCTGACGGATGCAGATGGTGAGAACAGCTATTATTACTTTGATAAAGAGACATTCAAAGGACTGAATGGCCCGAGTAGAGCATTCTTCGAGAATGTGACGTACACGTTTGATAACGGAAAGCTGTTGAAGGGAGAATGGCTGACAACCGATCAAGGAACCAAGTATTATTATGGGCCGACATTCGTACAGGGAAAATGGTATACGGTTGAAGGCGAAAAGTACTATTTCGACCCGCAGGGCTATCGTTATACAGGGCTTAGATATGTGAAAGAAAGCTACAATCACGATGATCATATCTACTGGTATGACTTTGGCGAAGATGGGATTTGCCACGGCGTATATCAGCACACAGGCCTCTTCTATCTTAACGGAAATACGTACTACACCATCGACGGAATGGTCTGCTTTGGCCTGTATTTAGCGGAAGATGGATACTACTACTATTTTGGAAGTGGCAATTATACCGCTGTTAAGAACACCCGTCACTGGGTATCCTTCCCGAATGACACTGGTCTTGCACAGGCGTTCTACGATTTTGACGAAAACGGCAGGATGATTATTGATAATCCGGATCCGAGCAAAAACGGCATTGTCAACGAAGACGGTACGCTCTATTACTACGTGAATGGTGTCAGGAACTATGCCGGTCTGATTCAAATTGACGGTGACTACTATTACGTGAACAGTTCCTGCAAAGTAGTCACGAGTCAGCGTTACTGGGTATCTAAGACCAATGATCTGCTTCCTGCCACCTTCTATAACTTCGATGCAGACGGTAAGATGACGGATGCACCGATTCCGACGCCGGATCCTGACCCGAATCCCAATCCTGATCCCGGGGTGAAGAACGGCATCGTCAACGAGGATGGCGAGCTGTATTACTATGTCAATGGCGTCAAGACCTACGCGGGCCTGATCCAGATCGACGGCGATTACTACTATGTGAACAGCTCCTGCAAGGTCGTAACAAATTGCCGTTACTGGATTAGCAAGACCAATGATCTGCTGCCCGCAACCTTCTATAACTTCGATGCAGACGGCAAGATGACTGATGCACCCATTCCGACGCCTGACCCCGATCCTAATCCCAATCCTGATCCCGAGGTGAAGAACGGCATCGTCAGCGAGGACGGCGAGCTGTATTACTATGTCAATGGTGTCAAGACCTACGCTGGTCTGATTCAGATTGACGGCGATTATTACTATGTGAACAGCTCTTGCAAGGTTGTTACCAACCAGCGCTATTGGATCAGCAAAACCAACGACCTGCTGCCCGCTACCTTCTATACCTTTGGTGCAGACGGTAAGATGACGGATGCACCGATTCCGACGCCTGAGCCTGATCCCGAGCTGAAGAACGGCATCGTTAGCGAAGATGGCGAGCTGTATTACTATGTCAATGGCGTCAAGACCTATGCCGGTCTGATTCAGATCGATGGTAACTACTATTATGTGAACAGCTACTGCAAGGTCATCACCAACCAGCGCTACTGGATCAGCAAGACCAATGATCTGCTGCCCGCAACCTTCTATAACTTTGATGCAGACGGCAAGATGACCGATGCACCGATTCCGACGCCTGAGCCTGATCCCGAGTTGAAGAACGGTATCATCAATGAAGATGGTGAGTTGTATTACTATGTCAATGGTGTCAAGACCTACGCTGGTCTGATTCAGATCGACGGCGATTATTACTATGTGAACAGTTCTTGCAAGGTTGTTACCAACCAGCGCTATTGGATCAGCAAAACCAACGATTTGCTGCCCGCCACCTTCTATACCTTTGGTGCAGACGGCAAGATGACCGATGCACCCATTCCGACGCCGGATCCCGATCCAGTCGATCCTGCAAAGAACGGTATCGTCAGCGAGGACGGCGAGTTGTATTACTATGTGGACGGCGTCAAGACCTATGCTGGCCTGATCCAGATCGACGGCGATTACTACTATGTGAACAGCTCCTGCAAGGTCATCACGAACCAGCGCTATTGGATCAGCAAAACCAACGACCTGCTGCCCGCCACCTTCTATACCTTTGGTGCAGACGGCAAGATGGTCAAATAACCAAAAGACCCATGGGGTATGGTGATTTTAGCGCCATACCCCATGGAAGATACGAATACGAAAAGGAGTACGTATTGCTTGATCTTGTATTTATCTGGCTGAAGGAGCATTCACTGATCGTGCTCCTGCTTCTGGGAACTATCTTCAATGTGTTCTGGCTGTACAGGATGCGGCGGCAACTCCAAATGAAATGGTACGCCGTGATAGCAT
>ERZ773157.1857-NODE-1857-length-18128-cov-62.409063_pt1 | contig 18128 bp, 13 predicted proteins | sample MGYA00511480_ERZ773157 | MGnify/ENA primary metagenome ERZ773157 (study PRJEB29015, sample SAMEA2737863) | human gut metagenome | biome: human gut; feature: human-associated habitat; material: faeces | place: China | collected 2012 ... | reverse complement strand
TGGGCTAGGAGCTTCTGCCCTTTCAGGGCGTGTGGGGCTTACTTGCGAAACTTCAGGATTTGAAAAACAGTTATAAGGTTTTGTGTTAGGTGTTAGCTATAATCTTCTAGCTAATAGGTTAAAGGCGGGGAGCTTGTGAAAGCGCCTCGCCTTTTTGCTTATTGTCTGCTTTGTGATGTTTCAGAATCCTTAATGACCTTAATGACCTTGTCCTTAACGACCGGATGGTTGATGATGAGCGGCACTCTTTCTACCACTACCATGGAAGTGTCGAGGCCCAATGCCTTAGGCTCGTCAATACCTATCTTGCTGATAAGAGCGTAGATACTCATCAGCAGGTTCTGTTGGCGATTATCTGAACTCTCCGGGTAATATACGCGGTGAATGATGATGAATCGGAAATCGCCCGGAATTCCGTATTTGCGCAGCGAAGGATAGGTGCTTTGCAAATCTACCTTTCCGTCTGTTACCAGATCTTCCACTATTTGTCGCAGATAGAGACTCACCCTAGGCTCTATGCGGAAACCAATGTGCATGGTTACGCTGTAGAGGGTGTCGGGAATCAGGGTCTCGCAGTTGTACTCCAGCGTGTCAGGTGTGTCAACAAACTCCATGTTGATAAGCCAGTAATGGTCAGCACGTTTCGGCTGCTTGTTGATGATGGAGTAGAGCAACTTGTCATCCACGGCACCTTCCTTGTTGGCGTGGTTCACATAAACCAGGTTGGAAGCGTACTTAGGGATGCTCTCGTCGGCCTTGATGTCGGAGATAATCTGATAATAATCATCCAGCGGTTTGGTGCTGATATAATGGCGTCGTATCTTCATGGCTTTCACCCACACGTACATCATCAGGAACAGAATTCCGCCAATGAGCATCGTACACCATCCACCTGCAAGAAACTTTGACAGATTGGCAGTCAGGAAGATGGCTTCGATGATGCAGTATGCGCCCATAAACAGCATCGTGAAAATCCGTGCCACCCCCTTGCTGTGCAGGTAGAAACCGAGCAGCAGGGTAGTCATCAGCATGGTGATGGTGATGGCGAGTCCGTAGGCTGCCTCCATGTGGGAGGAGTCGCGGAAGAGCAGGATGATGAGAACCACGCCGATGTACATGGCGAGGTTGATCATCGGGATATAGAGCTGCCCCTTAACATGGGTAGGATGCTTGATTCGCATGCGCGGCCAGAAGTGCAGGTTCATGGCTTCGCTCAATATGGAGAAGGTTCCGCTGATGAGTGCCTGGCTCGCAACGATTGCCGCACCCGTGGCCATGATGATGGCGAAGAACAGCATGCTCTGCGGCATGATGGCAAAGAACGGATTCACAGCCAGCGCCGTATCTGCATGATTCAGCACCCATGCTCCCTGTCCCAGATAGTTGAGAATGAGCATGGTCTTTACGAAGCCCCAGCTGATGGCGATGTTCTTTCTGCCGCAATGTCCCAGGTCGGAATAGAGAGCCTCTGCACCGGTAGTACAGAGAAATACGGCACCCAGAATCAGAAACCATTCAGGCGATTTCGCCAGCAGCATGGCAGCATAATAGGGGTTGAAAGCCTTTAGTATCAATGGGTAAGACGTGATGCTGAAAGCTCCCACCACGCCCAGCAGCAGGAACCATAGCAGCATAAATACGCCAAACGATTTGCCAATACTCTCTGTGCCAAACCGCTGCACGAAGAAGATGATGGTGATGATAGCAAGGGTGATGGGGATAACTGGTAGGTTGGGACTGATGCTTTCGAGTCCTTCGATGGCTGTGGTCACGGTGATGGCAGGGGTGATGATTCCGTCTGCCAGCAGGGTGCTTGCGCCAATGATGGCCAGTAGGTAAATCCACTTGCTCTTGAGTCGGCGCAGCAAGGCATAGAGGGCGAGGATGCCTCCCTCGCCATTGTTGTCGGCACGCAGCGCCACGCATACATATTTGATGGTGGTCTGGAGGGTGAGTGTCCAGATGATGCATGACAGTGCGCCCAGGATGGTGCTCTCGCTGATGCTTTCGCCCGTATGCAGGATAGCCTTCATCACATAGAGAGGTGATGTTCCGATGTCTCCGAATACAATGCCTAATGTAACGAGCAATCCCAGGAAGCCTACTCTGTGATGATTGCAGGTTACTGAACTTTCTGCTTTTTCTTTCATTTTTCTTCTCTTATTTAAATTAAATATTATCCTTTTTGGGACACGAAAATGTTCTTTGTGATTATAAATTTGCGTGCAAAGGTATAAACATAAGAGGTAAGATAGGATTTGTTTAACAAGATTTATCGGATTTAACCTTTATTCTTTGGAGATATGAAGAGACGAATAGAGGCGAATGCTGATAAGACTACTCGCGAGAAACTTCTGAACCACATGCGAAACTTGAATAATTAATAAAGGCGGGGAGCTTGTGAAAGCGCCTCGCCTTTTGCGTATGTTTTTGTAAGTTTCTTTTCAAGTGACTGTTGTAAAGAAAACAGTTATTCAATGATGTGGTTGATGACCATTCCTGCGATAGCCATTCCGAAGGTTGCGGTGATGTGGCAGAGCGAACCGTTGATCTGTGCCTTAGTAGAGCACCATTCGTGTTCTACCAGTTGCTGGTCGCCCGGAGCATCATATACGGCAGTATCGGTACCCCTCTCTCCGCTAATGAGTTTGGCTTTCGGGCATAGGCATCCGCCCGTGCCGCATGCTTTGTTCACCCCTTGGTTCTGCATCGGTTTTTCTTCACTGTATACGCACTGGAATTTTCGTCGTGGGAAGGTTTTGTTCTTCTTGAATTTCTTTCGCAGTGCTCTTGCCAGCGGGTCTCCATCCACCTTCCAGAATTCAGATTTTCTTACCATGAAGGGGTCGGTGCGCAGGGCAGCTCCCATAGAAGATATAAAGGTGATTTCCTTAGGCAGGGCAGTGGCACGCAGAATGAGGTCAGCCTTATCCTTCAGTGAGTCGATGGCATCGATGATGAAGTCGTATTGCTCCATGTGGAATTCATCGGCAGTTTCTGCCTGATATATTTTCTGATAGGCTGTGATGTTGGCATCGGGGTTGATTTCGAGCAGTCGGTTGCGCAGCGCCTCTACCTTCACTTCGCCTATGGTTCGGCTTGTAGCCATCAGCTGGCGGTTGCAGTTGGTTACGCATACCCTGTCGCTGTCTACGATTGTGATGTTTCTCACGCCGCTTCTCAGGAGTCCTTCTGCGCACCATGATCCTACTCCTCCGATACCGAAGATGAGCACTCTTGCCTTCTGAATTTTCTCAAGATTATTCTTTCCCAGGAGCAGTTCGGTGCGTCGCTGCATTCCCCGCTCCATTGTCGTTATTTTATTCTCCATTTTATAGTTTGTAAAGAATTCTAATGTATATATCTGATGCAAAGTTAGTGAATAAAATCCGATGTCGGCTGATATGAATAAATGTTTATAATTCTTTAACTCATTTCTTTATCCCATGCAGCTCGTTACTCCGAGCGTAGTAGCGATAGCGGTCAGAATGCTGATGGCTATCTGCAGAATTGTTTTCCAGGTGTTCGCTTTCATTTTTTTGAATGTTGAATGTTGAGTGTTGAATGTTGACTTTTTGTGGGCGGATAGGCTGGGCTAGGGGCTAGCAACCTAGCCAGTCTATCCTTGGGCTATTCAAGGCCGTCGCCAGTATCGTCCTTGCCGGTAGTGCCGCCGCCTGATTCAGAGCCTTGGCCGTCGCTGCCCGTGCCACCGGTGTTTCCTGAGCCGCCCTGGGTAGAACCGCCGCCTGAAGTATCGGTGTTATCGGTGCCGGTGAAGGCGCCATACTCTTCAATCTTGCACTTCTTTCTGAGCTCGGAGTTGCTCCAGGTTTTGGTGTTGCGTACAATCAGGTGAACGCCCTCTACGCTGGCAGCGGTTACCTTGTCGCGGGTGTCTTCCGCTTTTGAACTCATGCCGATGGAGAAGAGGCCGAGACCTGAGAGGCGGACGCTCTTGCCGTCGAGAATCAACTCCTGCAAGTGGTCGAGAGCATCCATCAGTACACCGTGGATGGTGCCTCGGCTGTATGGCGAGCCGTGGTCGGCGATGTGTGTAACGAAGCCTTCGAAATCTACTTCGCGGTCGGTTACTGAGGTGGCATACCACTTTTTCTTACCTGCGTTTTCTCCACTCTGTGGTGTACGCTGAATCTTACGATACTTCAATGTTCCTTTCTGTTCCATGTTCTTTTAGTGTTTAATGTTCTTTTTTAGTGTTTATGTTTAGGGTGTGTGGGAAGCCGCCGCCATCTTTTGTCCGGAGCTTGATGAGGCTTTTCCTAATCACGATGCAAAGATACGCATTTTTTCTGTAACTGCCAAATTTCAGGTTGCAGATAAGGGCTGTTTTCAGCAAAAGGGGATGGAGGGAGGAAGAGAAGGGAGGGGGACCTGCGATGGAACCGCAGGGAACGGGGGCAGGCGAGGGAGGCGGGGCGCGGGGGGCGAGAGAGAAAAGAGAAAAGGGAGGAGGAAGAGAAGGAGCGCGAGGGGGTGAGGGGGGAGCGATTCTCGTTAATAAAGCAAAAAATATAGAGTAGGGGCTCGCTACTCTTAGAGTTATGAGGGATAAGTCATAGATTAGCGCAGAGAGAAACGCTATGGAGGGTGATTCTGGTGCTGCGTTTTGCTGACACTGACACTGACAGTTTTTGTTTCTGCTAGCTGCTCTAATAGGTGAAAGAATGTTAAGATAATATTTTATATTTATATATATATATAAATATAACTTTTCTTCTTACTCTTTTACTACCCTCGGAAAAAATAACTGTCAGTGTCAGTGTCAGAAAATGATAGAAAAAAATGTGTTCATTTGTTTGGTCATTCAAAAAATTATATATACCTTTGCGCTACTTTTCGCTTTAAGCGGGAATTGTATTAACAACGATATATTTTTAGATAAAGGATGAGGCCCTGCAGCTTTGTTTCCCGAGCCCAAGCTCAACAAACTTGAACCCCCGAACCGGAACCGCATCTTATACTTTACCCTAAAACAAAACCAATTTAAACAAAAAATTATATTTATGAGAGAAGTATTCGAAGGGGACCATAGCCTTAATTATGGAGCTGATGATGAACATTACTTTGTTTATCCTAAGGAGAAAACTCTTTATGAGTTGTGTAAGGAAAAAAATACTACTGCGAAGATGCAGAAAGAGAAGGTGGAGGATGGAGAGGGGAAAAAACATTCTTCTGTCTGTTCCTACATCGATATGATTAATGACGTTAGCCAGAAACTGATGATTGGATTCGAACAGTATAAAAAGGCGAAGGAAGAAGAGATTCGCAAGCTGAAGAAAGAGCTAGCTAAAGAGAAGAGTATCTCCGATAATCTTCTTTCGCATAATCTGCAGCTGGTTCAGGATCTGGATGAAGCTAAGGAGGAAAATAAGCAGCAGGCTCTGAAGCTGGATAAAGTTCAATCGGAAAATAAGCAGCTGGCTCAGAAGCTGGATAAGGTTCAATCGGAAAAACAGCAGCTGGTTCATGACTTGGAAGCAACTCAAGCGGAAAACAGGCAGTTGGCGTATAAACTATATCAGGCTCAGGAGTCAAACAAGCAGCTGGCGCAGAATCGGGAAGATATTCTGAAAGCAAACCAGCAGCTGGCTCATGACTTGGGTGAGGCTCAGACGAAAAGTAAGGAGCTGGCTCGGGGTCAGGGAGAAGCTATGGCGGAATGCAGCATGCTGGAATATAAACTGGAAGAGGCTCAGGCGGAAAACCAGAAACTCAGTAAGAAACTTGATGAAGCAAGAGATGAAATCAGCTGTAAGGATATCACTATTCGTCGGATGAAGAAAGATGCAGAACGTAAAGATACAGCCATGCAGGTCGATGTATCTGAGGTGAAAGAAGAATTTGCCAGGGAAATGATTGACTCCGGTATCAGATTTGTTAAAGATATGAAGACAGCGATAGATGATTCGCAGACTTTTAAATGTATGGGGCTGTTAAACCATATGACAGATGATTGCTTTGGCAAACATGAAGCTATACATCGCGAACTGAAGGATATGATTCAAGGCATTTTTGGCAGTCGTGAACAAGTTGCAAAGGAGCAGAATGAACCTAGACCTAACAATGTTACGGTTGAAAAAGGCGGGGTGTACAATGCTGAGGTTCATCATCAGGATATTCATCATGAGGTGGACCAGCCGGATTTTCTGCCTAAGGGGTACCATCCGCTTTCTCTGTCTGAGGTGGACCAGCTGATTTCTCTGCCTAGACATAAACGTAGAAGATTTAGATTAGAAGGAGAAGATTATGAGTGGAAATAAGATTATTATATGCCCTGGGGCTTTTTACAACGAGCATGTTGAGCAGCAGAATATCTTTGGCGTGGTGAATGTATATCCTCCGAAAGATGGAGAGAGAGGCGGACAGACGGTTTCTTCTGTACAGCTGATTGACTGTTCGGAGGATGAGGACCTCGAGTCGGAAGATGTTGCTGCTGCTGACTTCGAGGCGGATGCTGACTTCGAGGCGGATGCTGCTGACTTCGAGAATGCTGCTGATGAGGATGAGCGAAAAGCAGAAAAGGATGCGGCTGCTGGCATCAGCCGGAAGGAAACCGGTAGGGGCAGAAAGAGCGAGTATCTCTTTGCCCGTGATGAAAACTACTGCGTCAAGGACGAGGCGGAAACCCGCAAACAGGCTGAGCTCTTCCGCACATTCCTAGAGCAGAATGAGTGGGCAGGGCTGCGTACCAGTTCTAGAAGAAGTTCGCCCCTGAACATCGCCATCTTCTCCTTCCTTGATCATTGGAAAGAATATGGGGTAATTCCCCGCAAGCGAGCGGTAGGAGTGAACACCATCTTCAGGTTCCTGACCAAAGACTGCAAAATCAGTATTGATGCAATAGAGAAGTCGTTCAATAACGCCTTCTGTAACAACCCCCCGAAAAAGAATTCCGATATGGAGAAGCTGGTGGATGCTTTTTTTGAAGAGAATATGTAGGATTAATGACTGAAAAAGAGAAAAAACGTAGGAAAAAATAATTAATCCTATTTTGCCTATTTATCCTAAAGGTGAAAAAGCCGTACCTTTGCCCCCGTAATCAGATGACAAGTCTGGTTGCGGGGCATTTTTTTTGTCCTTAAATATGATTTATTAATTTTTAATTTTTAAGTTTATGAAAAAGATGAAAGTAGTCAAGCTTCTTGACGTTCAGAGTGGTGTAAGCCAGCAGACAGGTAATCCTTGGAAATCTCGCGAGGTAGTGGTGGAATCAATGGAGAATGCGGTTCATCCCGACCGGTATGTGGCGCGGCTCTTCGGCGATGCGGTAGACAAGTTTACGGCTAAGGAAGGCGATGTACTGGGCATCGGACTCCGCCACAGCGTGAGGGAGTATAACGGCAGATATTATGGCGAGACGCATATCTCGGAGTTTGAGCAAGTGCAGCCATTCTGATGTTAGTTAATAGTTGACAGTTAATAGTTTATAGAGTTTTGCCTATTATAAAAAAATAAAGAATTATGTATATTAAGATTCAGATTTCAGATGCTTTGTATCAGGCTCTCCTGACGCAGGGCAAACGCAAGAAGGGCTCTATCGCCCTGGTCAGCCCCAAGGAGGGTAATTTCAACGCATTCGCCAGCAATAGCGAAACGCGGAAACAACGCAAGTTTATACGGCTGGCTCATGGAAGTGCCAGCGTGGGCGATGAGGATGTGAGAATGCATCTGCGTATCAGCCGCAGAGAAGCCGAGGTTATGCCGGCTCAGGTTATCTGCAAAGAGAGTGAGATTGCCGGTGAGTTTGTAACGAAAAATTGCTAGTCTATGAGTTTTGGAATATCCGAAAGTGTAAGGAGCAGGGCGGTACAGGTTTGTACGCCCCAGCTCTTTCATCAGGCAGCCCAGAGCGGTGTGGTGGTGAAGACTTGCGCCGAGATAGAAGACGCACTTGAGAGCCTGCGCAGAGGCGAGATGAGCAAGGATGATTATGTGGCGCTGAAGACGAAGCTGAAGGCTAAACTCCCGATTCTCACTCCGCATGCTACCTTCAAGAACGGCCGACGACTGAATGCGGATGCCATCCCCAGCGGGCTTTCTATCTACGACAAAGACCATATTCCCGACCCGAGAGGGTGGTGGAAGACGAAGAGCCAGGAGCTGAAGAAGAATAAGCCTGAGGTGCTGGAATGCATCCTGCTGGTTCATGTTACGCCTTCGCTCGAGGGGCTGAGGCTTGTCTTCGTTATCCCGGGAAGAATGAACCTGGCTGATGCGCAGAAATGGATGTCGGAGCAGCTGGGGGATAAGGATTATGATTCTTGCGTGAAGGACCTGGCTCGGCCTTCGTTCATCGTGCCCGAAGACTATATCCTCTTTATGAATGAAGAGGAGCTGTTTAAGGATAGAGAGGCTGCAACTGGGAGCAGGGAGAACGGAGAACTGAAGGGGGACGGGGCTTGGAAAGCCCCGGAACGGGGGCTGCCTGACGGGAGACCGGAGGGAGCTGCTGCTGAAGGAAGCGGGGGCGCTGCTGAAGGGAGCACGGGTGCTGGAAGCAAGAAGGCTGCTGCTGAAAGCAAGAAGGCTCCTGCCAGCTACCCCAAGGAATACCAGGGGGTGCCTTATCCGGTTATCATAGAGAAGCTGATAGAGCTGCTGGGAGGAGAGCCGCAACATGGCTCCAGAAACTCGTTTATCTTTACATTAAGCTGCTATCTCCGCTATCTCTGCGATGATAATGCGGAATGGATCAAGCAGGTGATTCCAACCTTTGGCGAAGACCGGAAGAGGGCGTTCATAACCGTGGAGAGTGCCTGCAACAGAAAGCAGAGCTTCCGAATGCCCAGCATCGTGAGCAAGGCCGTAGAGCTGGTAAGGAATGAAAAGATGAATACGCTTTCTGCCAACTATGATGACAGCGATTTCGGCGATATCAACAATCCGGAATCTTACTTCTATCATATTCATCAGATGCCGGAAAAATTGCCCAAACTCATCAGACTCCTGATTTCGAAAACACCGGAGATTTACCGTCCAGCCGTATCGCAGGCTATCTTCCCGCCACTGGCATCGCATCTCTGCGAAACCCGATTCCGCTATCTCGATAATGTAGAGCATGAGGCTACCATTTCTTCTATCTTGTGTGCCCCTACAGGAAGCGGAAAGGAAGCCATCACGCAACCTATCAACCACATCATGGCTGACATCAGGAAGCGGGATGCTGAACAGAGAGAAAGAGAGCGACTGTGGAAAGATGAATGCAACCGCAAAGGCTCGAACAAAGACAAGAGAGAAAGACCGCAAGGACTTGTTATACAAGAGGTTAATATTGATATGACGAACCCTGCCTTTGTGCTCAGAATGAAGGAGGCTGAGAACCATTTCCTCTATTCAAAACTGAACGAGCTGAACCTCTTCGATGCGCTGAAGGGCAAGACCAACCAGCACTTCCGCATCATGGAGCTTGCCTTCGATCTGGGTAATTACGGACAGGACAGAGTGGGCACACAGAGCGTTACCGAAACCATCAAGGTGCGCTTCAACTGGAATGCCTGCTGCACCCCGAAAAAGTGTCGCGAATATTTCAAAAGGGTGGTAACGGATGGTCCTATCAGCCGTATCTCGTTCAGCACCATCGAGCGCCGTCCATGCGGTTCGGAGCTTCCGGTATACGGCACTTATGATGCAGCCTTCGATGAACAGCTGAAGCCCTATATCGACAATCTGGTGAAGGCTAGAGGACTGGTAGACTGCCCTGGAGCCCGCAAGCTGGCTCAGACGCTTCTGGATGAAAATGCCCAGTTTGCCCGTCTGTCGCAGGATGTGGTATTCGAGAATCTCTCGTTCAGAGCCAATGTCATCGCCTATCTGAAGGCATGCGTGCTGTATGTGGCAAACGGCATGAAATGGGAGAAATCCATCGCAGATTTCGTGCGCTGGAGCGAGCGTTATGACCTCTACTGTAAGTTGAAATTATTTGGACAGATGATTTACGATGCAGACAGAGAGCAGGACAGCGTGCCTAAGACAGCACCGAGGGGTCCGAAGAATATGCTTGAGATGCTGCCCGAACAGTTCTCGCTCAAGGATTATGCCAATCTGCGCAGGGAGCAGGGTTTCGACGACAACCGCAAGCGTACGATGGATGCTGTTTACCAGTGGGTATCGCGCGGATATGTGGTGAAGCTGCTTAAAGACGAAACTGCTGACACTGACACTGACAGTTTAATTTTCCGCAAGGTGCATTACAACAGAAGTTATCTTCTCAATAAAGAATAAGCTTATGGAAATAATAGTAAAGCGAATAGCCAAGAAGAAGACCTATACGATAGGTCATCTTTATCTTCTGAAAGAGGATGAGGTAGAGAGCCGCCAGAGTTTCAGCAGGCATCTGGAAGACAAGCGTGAATTTCGCGATACCTTCTCTGAGACGCTGCTGGATAAGGAGCATTATTTCTGCGATACGCTGGAGCCTACCTGGCGCAATCTGCTGGGCATCACGCTGAGCCCTGGGGAAGTGGATGCCCGCTCGGGCAGGGTGAGCGGCAAGATAGCGCGCAAGGTTCGGGGCAAGACGGCGATACCCGAGGGCACTTATCCGCTGCTTGTTACCCCGTCGCCCAGGTTTAAGTGTTTTCTGCCTCTCGTTCAGGGAGTGCCCGGTTTCGAGGGCATCCGCATCCATGCAGGCAATTATCCTGACGACACGCAAGGCTGCATCCTGGTGGGCGAGAACAAGTTCAGGGGGATGGTAGTGAACTCCCGCATCTGGCTCAACCGCCTCATCAGCCGCATTGCCGAGGCCAGGGAGCAGGGGGAATCTGTATGGATTACGGTTATCTGAAAATAAAAAAAAGGGTGAGTCATCTGGTTATGACACACCCTCTTTTTGGCTTTTTATTTCTTTTTCTTCTTCTTCTTTTTGATGCCGAAGAAATCGCGGAGGCCGTTGAAGTCTTTCTTCATGATGAGACCGAGACCCTGCGTGTTCAGACTGTTGCGCGTAAAATAGCGGTCGTTGGTCTGATTGTACATGCGTATGGCGAGGTTGCCGTTAGGGAAGATGAGGTAGCGGAGGTCAAAATCACCGATGAAACTCTGCGTGGCATTCGGATTGTCGCGATAACCGAACTGGCCATTGAAGAGTAACCGGTTGTTGAGCAGCTTGCCGCTCAGAATGCCCTCATATTCGGCATTGTTGAAACCTTCATCGCCCGTAGATATGTTGGCACCGAAATTCCAGTTGTTGCTCTTCACCACGTTGGAAAGTACGGTGTTCAGCTGCTGCGAGATGGTGCCGCTCAACAGGCTCTGCATCGCCAGCGAAGTCTGACTCTGCTGTTCGCCATCCTCGCTCACCTGGTTGTTGTTGGTCTGGGCGTAGAACCGGCCGATGCCCAAGAGATAGAGCACCTGCTGGTTCATCTCTTCCTGCGAATTGATGATAGAGTAGATCATCTGCTTCGCATCGCTGTTAACCGTAGGCAGGTCCATCGAGAAATCTACCTTAGGCGATTGAGGCGTGCCGGTGATGTCCATCAGGCAGTCTACGCGGATGTTGTTGCCCGAGAACGAACGGCCTATGCGCAGGTCGCTCAGCGGCACTCCGTTTACGGTATATTTAGCCCGCAGGTTGAGTGGGGCGTTGTATGGGTTGCCACCGAAGGCGATGGTGCCGCCCGGCATAAACTCGAACTCCTTCTTGATGAGATTCTGGATGGTGAGCTTGTAGGTGCCATGGTCTACCACATAGTTGCCAAACATGTCGAATGAGCCCTTGTTGAAGTAGTTGGCGCGAATTACGCCATCTCCGTTCAGGGTGATGTAATCGCCCGACTGCTCGTCCATAATCAGCTTGAGCGTGAGGTTCTGGTTGGTGTTTACGAGGAAGTTGATGCGCATATCCGATTCGAAATCGATGTCATCCTCTCTCTGTTTCGTGGTTGGAGCCCCGTTCAGGCTCTCCATGATATCCGGCACAATCTCGTGCCAGTGGATAAAGCTCTTGTCGCTGATGGCGTCCGGACTTGCCACATTATATACAAAGATGCTGCCCGGTTCGGGCTCGGCGTTGATATCGATGACGGTTTCGCCGCTCTTGCCGTGGATGCCTACCTCGCCCGTGGCATAGATGGTGCCATAGAAGGTGTTGTCGCCAAACTCGCGGGTATCGAAGCCCAGGAAGTTGTGCGCCTTGATATCGAGGTCGTAGCTCAGCCTTGTGAGGTGCTTGTGGTGGATGCCTCCGCTCAGGATGGCTATGTTGCGGTTGCGGTCGAAGATGGTATCATTCTCTATGAGGATATCATCTGGGATAGCGTGGGCACGGAGCGCATCGAAGGTATAATCGGTGTTGAGCTGCTTGAGGTGCACCTTGCCATGAGCGGTAATATCGCCTACGAGATTGACGCTTTTCAAATCGCCCACCACATAGAGATGACCATCGCCCCAGGCTTCTACCTGGTTCATGAAACTGCCGCAGAAATTCTCGAGGAATTTCATGCTGGTGCCCTGGGCATCGATACCCAGGTCGATATAGTTGCGCTTAGGCGAGACGTATCCGTTGATGAGTGTCTGATGCTCCGGACCATCATCGGCAACTGCATGAATATCAATCTGTTCAAGTTCCTTATTGAAGTTGACACCAGCATGGAGTACACCGAGCTGTCCGTTTTCGAAGGTAAACTCCTTCACGTCTAGCTGGGCGTAGGCATCAGGGTCGTTGAAGAGGCTCTTGATGATAGCCTTGCCCGAAGCCTTGCCGGTGAAATCTACCGAATGGAAATTGACGAGGTTCAGCACGTATGCCACATCCACATCCTTCAGGTCGGCTACGATAGAATCGGTCTTCTCGGGTGTGGCAAGACCGGAAACGATGACGTGCTGCTGGTCGTGGCTCACGGCGAAATGGTCTACCAGCAGGCGGTTCTTGCTGTAGATGATGTCGGCAGGATGAACCTCCCAGGGCGTGCCATCGATTCTGATTTCAGACGGGTGTATGGTTACGTGGGCGGTAGAAACATGATCTTCGTTCTTGAAGAACTGCGCCCTCGTATCGATGATGCCCTGGATAGGGAGCTTGGCCGAATGGTTGTTGTAGAAGAGCTTGGCGAAGAGCTGGTTGTCGGCAGCGGCTGCCTTTACGTGGATGCCCGGTCCGTTATCTCCCCATTTGCCCTGCCTGATCTGCGCATCTATCTTGAGCGAATCGTTGATGGTATGCAGTCGCACTTTGGCTCCATGATAGTCTTTTGCGTCATAGCTGAAGTCAGCCACGCTGGCATAGATGTTGATGGTTTTCTCAGCATCGTTCACGAATCCATCTGCAAAGACGGGCTGCTCTATCTGCAGCGGAATGCCCAGCATGCGCTGCAGTATCTCGGTAGAGGTGATTTCTGCCTGGAAGGTGAAATGGTTCTTCGCACTCCTGTCTACCTTGCCGATGCCCGGAAGGGTAGGCAGTTTGCTGGCTACCAGGTTGGTGAAGCTCTTGGTGAGGGTAGCGTAATCGTACTCTCCGTCAACATGGATGCTGGCGAACGGGGCTTCGAGGTCGAAATAGCTGTCCTTGCCCTGATTCTTGGCGCTTACGGTGATGCCATCGAGACTGTAGGTCTTGTCGGCTACCTTCAGTCCCAGGATGGTTGGCAGCAGATGCTGTACATGGGCAGTAGCTGCATACTGCTTGCGCGGGATGGAGTAGGAGCCTTCTACCTGGATGTTGGCGTTAGGGTCGGCGATGGATGCGAGTCCCTCGAGCAATCCCCGGTTATAGCTGCCGTCTATCTGAATGTTGCGGTAGCTGTACTTGTTGAAATCGAAGCGCGGAATGCTGCCCTTGGCATAGAAATGCTGCTTGTTGCCGTGAGCCGAAAGCGATGCTGCCAGAATGCCGAACTGCCCGTTGTCGAGGATTCGGCCCAGGTTGATGCCCTGGGTGTTGATGCTAGCCTTGAGCTCGGAGCCAGCTTTTTCAGCCTTGATGGCTACTTCGCCCACGCCGGTCTTCAGCTGGCCGCGGGTGCCTGCCTTCTTGCCAGCACCATATACTTCACCTATATAATATATGTCGCCCAGGCGCAGCACTTCTTTCGGAATGCTGATGCGTTTGCCCAGATTTCTGGAAACCTCTCCGATGCCATCGCCTGATATCTTGAGGGCTGAGATATTTGCCTTCCAGCGCAGAAGGCGGTCCCAATCGCTCACACGGCCGTTAGCCCTGAGCAGCAGACTGCCGCTCTGAGTCTTGAATTCGAGGTTATGGATGCGGGCAGATGTACTGGTGCCCGAAAACTGGAGATGAAGCTGCAGGGCATCCTTGAACTTGCGGAGTTCAGGCACGAAGCAAGCAATATCGGCAAGCGTGATGACGGATGGCTTGATGCCGCCCTGAAACTGGAGTGTAGGCTTTACGATATGCTTGTTCTCGATGCGGTAGGTAGCGCGCAGGTCATCAAACTGCAATTGCGAATGAGGGAGCTCGATGCTGAAGTCTCTGAGCAGGGCTTGCTGCTGGTCGGCATCGAGTTTGAATCTCAGATTTCTGAGTTGAAGTCCTGATTTATCTTTCAGCGCTATCTTCTTGACAGACAAATGGATATCCTTGTCTGTGAGATGGCCCAGAATAATGTGGGCAGAGAGGTCGGTGATGCCCAGATGCTGCGGCGAAAAGACGCCCGGCTCAGGCGCAATATCGCGCTGGTTGTAGGCAACGGCACCATGGCGGATAATCAGGCTACCGATGTGCAGGTCGAGCGGAGTATGGCGGGTGGTATCTTTCGAAGCCAGCGAATCGAGCACGAACTGGATGTTCATCGGGCTCTTGGCATCCTGCTTGTAGATGTTGGCATTGAGCCCGAAGAGCTGGGCAGATGAAACCGAAATCTTGCCATCCTTCAAAGGCAGGAAATCGAGCTTTGCCGATACGCGCGAAGCACAGATCATGCTGTCGCCCTTCTGGTCGAGCATCATCACGTCATCTATGATAATGCGGTTGAAGAAGCCCAGGTTCACCTTTCCGATACTTACCTGAGTGCCGAATTTCTGAGCCAGCGCACCGGCTACTTCAGAGCCGATGAAGGCCTGTACTGGTGGCACGTGCAACAGTACGACAAGCAAGAAATAGACAGCAGCCAGCGTCCATATAATGCTATTGATGATATGTTTTAAATGTTTCAGAGTTGCTTTCTCTAGTTTACAAAAATGTTACTAATTTGAATTTTGCGACAAAATTACTGAAAAATCGGCATAAAATCGAATAATTCACACAATTTTTCTTTTTTATATCACTTTTTTTCACTATTTTTGCAGCACGTTAGAAGTTTCAGCATAGAAGTAGATAAAATATATGTTTTATGGCAGATGGCCAGTATAGCGTCTTGATGAGGGCGCTGACGCATATATCTTGAAGTGATTAGTAAATTTATATTTAATATTTTTTAATGTAGTTATGGCAAATGTAATTAAGTTACGTAAAGGCTTGGACATTAACCTTACGGGTAAGGCTTCCAAGGATGTAACGCTCCAGGTGGCTCAGGCTGGCGAGTATGCGCTGGTTCCTGCGGCTTTCGTGGGTGTGACTCCTAAGGTAGTGGTACGCGAGGGCGATCATGTCAATGCCGGAGATGCCTTGTTTGTGAACAAGGCTTGCCCGGAGGTGAAGTTTGCCTCGCCAGTGAGCGGAGAAGTAACCGCCATTGAGAGAGGTGAGCGCCGAAAGGTGCTCTGCGTGAAGGTGAAGGCCGACGCAGTACAGACCTCTACGGATTTTGGTAAGAAAAACGTTGATGCGTTAGACGGTGAGACTGTCAAGCAGGCGCTGCTTGAGGCTGGTCTCTTCGGATACATCAACCAGTTGCCTTATGCTGTGTCCACAACTCCCGACACCAAGCCTAAGGCAATTTTCGTTTCTGCCCTCCGCGACATGCCGCTCGCAGCCGACTTTGAGGTAGAACTCAAAGGCAACGAAGAGGCTTTCCAGACGGGTTTGACAGCCTTGAGCAAGATTGCGAAAACTTATCTCGGTGTTGGCGTTGACCAGCACAGCAATGCGCTCGGCGAGGCTAAGAACGTAGAACTCAATGTATTCGACGGTCCTTGCCCGGCAGGTAATGTAGGCGTACAGGTGAACAACATCGACCCGGTAAACAAGGGCGAGGTGGTTTGGACAGTAGATCCAGCATCGGTTATCTTCTTCGGAAGACTCTTCCTGACAGGTAAGGTTGATTTGCACAAGACTGTAGCTGTGGCTGGTAGTGAAATCAAGACTCCTGGCTATGCTGAAGTATTGGTAGGTACACCTTTAAGCAGTTTTGTTGCCAATCAGCTGAAAACTACTGACCATGTGCGACTTATCAATGGTAATCCACTTACCGGTGTAAAGACGACTACAGCCGATTTCGTAGGTGGTCATACATCAGAGATTACAGCCATCCCAGAGGGTGATGACAACGACGAGATGCTGGGTTGGATTCTTCCACGTACCGATCAGTTCTCTACATCGCGTTCATATCTCTCCTGGCTCTTCGGCAAGAAGAAGGAGTATAATCTCGATGCCCGCGTGAAGGGTGGCGAGCGCCACATGATCATGAGCGGCGAGTATGACAAGGTGCTCCCGATGGACATCTATGGTGAGTATCTCATCAAGGCAATCATCGCCGGCGATATCGACAAGCAGGAGCAGCTCGGTATCTACGAGGTAAGTCCTGAAGATTTTGCTGTGGCTGAGTTCGTGGATTCATCTAAGCTCGAATTGCAGAAGATTGTACGCGAGGGCTTGGATACCCTGCGCAAGGAGAACGCTTAGTTTTTAGTACTGTTAATTATTAAAATAATGAGTGCATTAAGAAATTATCTCAATAAGATAAAGCCTAACTTCCAGAAGGGAGGTAAGCTGCATGCCTTCGAGAGCGTGTTTGACGGTTTTGAGAGCTTCCTGTACGTGCCTAATACTACAGCGAAGAGCGGAGCCAGCATCCACGATTCCATCGACTCGAAGCGCATCATGAGCTTTGTGGTAATCGCCCTGATTCCTGCTTTGCTCTTCGGTATGTATAATGTGGGATACCAGAATTTCAAGGCTGCAGGTACACTGGATACTGCCAGCTTCATCGAGGTCTTCGGCTTCGGATTCCTGGCTGTCCTCCCTAAGTTGCTGGTTAGCTACATCGTGGGTCTCGGCATCGAGTTTGCCTGGGCTCAGTGGAAGCACGAGGAAATCCAGGAGGGTTACCTCGTCAGCGGTATCATCATCCCATTGATCATTCCTATCTCTACACCGTTGTGGATGCTCGCCCTGGCGTGCGCCTTCGCAGTCATCTTCTGCAAGGAAATCTTCGGTGGCACAGGTATGAACATCTTCAATGTGGCTGTGGGTGCCCGTATGTTCCTCTTCTTCTCATATCCACTGGCTATGAGTGGTGATAAGGTCTGGGTGGCTAAGGATGCTATCTTCGGTCTGGGTAACACCCTGCCTGATGGCTTCACAGCTGCTACTCCTCTCGGACAGCTGGCTCAGGGCAGCATGCCTTCAGCTAGTCTCTGCGATTCTATCATCGGTTTCATTCCTGGCTGTATCGGTGAGACTTCAGTCATCGCCATCGCCATCGGTGCCATCATCCTTCTCTGGACAGGCATCGCATCATGGAAGACCATGGGCAGCGTATTCGCAGGCGGCATCGTGATGGCGCTTATCTTCCAGGCTCTCGGCATGACACCTATCGCCTGGTATGAGCACATCGTTCTCGGTGGTTTCTGCTTCGGTGCCGTATTCATGGCTACCGACCCTGTAACCTCAGCCCGTACTGAGAAGGGTAAGTACTTCTACGGATTCTTCATCGGGGCCATCGCCGTTATCGTACGTGTGATGAACCCAGGTTATCCAGAGGGTATGATGCTCGCTATCTTCTTCGGCAACATGTTTGCTCCACTCATCGACTACTGTGTAGTTCAGGGCAACATCTCACGCCGTGCTAAACGTGCTATTAAATAATGTAGGAGGAATGTAGATATGAAGACAAATTCAAATAGCTATACTATTATCTATTCGGTTATCATCGTGGTAATCGTGGCATTCCTGCTCGCGTTCGTGTCTTCTTCGCTGAAGGCAACACAGGATGCCAACGTGGCTCTTGATACTCAGAAGCAGATTCTGAACTCTCTGA
>ERZ773157.1850-NODE-1850-length-18165-cov-3.979128_pt1 | contig 18165 bp, 6 predicted proteins | sample MGYA00511480_ERZ773157 | MGnify/ENA primary metagenome ERZ773157 (study PRJEB29015, sample SAMEA2737863) | human gut metagenome | biome: human gut; feature: human-associated habitat; material: faeces | place: China | collected 2012 ... | reverse complement strand
GGAAGTGGCAAAGGACGTTTCCGCTAATCCGCAGGAGTGGATACGTTTTCTAAATACTGCATCCAGGCTGTACCGGCACACTTTTCCGGAACAGCTCTTGATCTATGCACAGCGTCCGGGAGCAACAGCGGTGGCTTCCATGGAAATCTGGAACCAGAAGATGTACCGATGGATTAAAAAGGGTTCTAAAGGAATTGCCCTGATAGATAACACATCCGGACCAAAAACGAAACTCCGATATGTTTTTGATGTGCAGGATACTTATAAAGTAAGAAATCTGGGAAAAGATCCACAGTTATGGAATCTTCCAATGGAAGGAGAACAGCTGGTTGCGGATTATCTGCAGGAGCAGTTATCACTGGAAGATACAGAAGGAGGACTTGCTGAAAGTCTGCATCAGGCAGCGAAGGAGAGTATGCAGGAATGGCTTCCAGATGCATTGGAAGAACTGAGACTGGACGTAACAGGGACATTTTTGGAAGAACTGGACGAACAGAATCAGGAAGTAGAATTTCGGGAACTGATGACAAATAGTGTCTGGTGTGTATTATTAAACCGGTGTGGACTGGATGTACAGGAATATCTGGATGCAGAGGATTTTCGGCATATAACGGACTTCAATCAGCTGAAAGTATTAGGACATCTGGGAAGTGCAGTCAACGAGATCAGCAGACCAGTCCTGATGCAGATTGGACGATATGTTCTGAATGATCTGGAAAATGACCTGAAAACGGTTGCAAAAGAAAAAGAAGTAGCTTATAATGAATTTAACACGTTAATTCGTGAAAGTAATACGGATAACGCAGAAGATAGAGAAGAAAAAAAGGAGGAAACAGACTATGAGAGAAATCAGTTACAGCCAGAACGGAGAGTATCAGATTCCAGATATCAGCCTGGAAGAGACGAGAGGAACCATCGGGAAGTACGGAATGATGAGGAAAGAGTATCTGAGAAACCACAAGGTAGCCAGGTTCAACATTCTGACACTGCAGAACCGTCTGGACAGTCACCTGATGGAGATCGACAGTCAGGCAAGGCAGAGAGTAGACAACCTGATGAACGAACTTCTGGAGAAAGATCCGGCACCGGACAAAATGGCAGACGGGATGGCATGGACCAGACACATGAACCAGATCAAGGCACAGGCAGAGGAGCTGGTGATTCAGGAGATTATTTACAGTTAAGCCTGTTCCCAACAGAAGAGGAACAGTTAGGAGAAATAAGGAAAGCGGCAGCTGCATTGGAACAGCCAGCCGCTTTTCTTATTTCCGATAAAGTGGTAAATGATATTCTCCGCACGGGAAGCGGACAGAAAAATACACTGTTTCATATTACAGCAAGACTGATTGAAGGTCTGGATAATGAAGAAATGAGGAGTTTTCTGAAAGATGAATATGGAACTGGTGGCAAAGGATTTACCATAGATGGTCAGAAAATCAGTATCTGGTATGACAATGATGGTATCCGTATCCGGCGAGGGGACTCTGCCAGAAGAAACTTTGACCGCATGGTTACGTGGGAAGAAGCAGCGAACAGAATTCGGGATATGTATGAGGATGGAAATTACGTGGATAATTTGATTTCCAATAATGCCATTGAACAGGAGCAGGAAGAAATGACCAATCTTCTTGCACTTCATTTTCGGGATACTTGCAGAAACTGGGAAAAGCAACAATCATATTCAGACTGGCAGGATGTAGTGAGTGGAGCATGGACAGATCAAGAGGAAGCAGATGCGATTGTCTATCGTTTTGAATGGCTGCAGAAATATATGGATGAGAATCCGGGAGATTATCACCGCTGGGAGATTCAGCATAATCCGGAATATCTCCAACGCTTTCAGGAGCTTCAGAGGGAGCGTTCCTGGGTAGACCAGAAATTTACGGTCGAACGTCCGGCACTTTCCTTTATTACACAAGATGAAATAGATGCTGTCCTTAGAAGAGGCGGCATTACAGCCGGAGGGCGCAACCGGATCTATGAGTATTTCATGGAGCATCATGATATGAAAGATGCAGCAGAGTTCCTGAAAAATGAGTATGGAACAGGTGGTGCATCACCTGGGATACCGGGAGCGTATGAATCTGATGCCTCACATGATGCAAAAGGATTAAAACTTGCGAAAGGAAAGATTGGCAGTCCAGAAGTAGAAATTCTATTAAAATGGAATAAGGTTGCAGAACGTGTCCGTCAGCTGATCCGCACCGATGATTTCTTATCACCGGAAGAATTGGAAAAGTATGAAGAGCGGCAGGAAGCACAGAGACTGGCAGATTTGGAAGAAGCACAGCAGATGTTAGGAGAACAGCTGGAGCAGGATACTTTGACAGCGGAAGATATAACTGATTTGAGATTAGTTGATTCAGAATATATGTCCGGTACCAGAACAAGAATCCATGATTTTGATTGCAAAGTTAAGGGAGAAGTGAATCGACTTCAATACACATTAGAATATCATGATGATGGAGAAGGTTTCACGATTCATACGGAAAAAGATGATATTTGGAATCGAATGTCAACACAAGAATTGGAACGTCTGGATGTAAAACTCGGACAAGAAGTACTTTATTATCATTATCACAACAAAACTGTAAATGCGGATACTTTAGATGAATTACGGGAAATCAGGGAAGAAATTATGGAGGAAGAGTCCTCGTATTTTACGGCTATTTCTCAACGTGTGTGGACAGATTATGATAAAAAAGAAAAAGAATTATCAGGAGAAGCTGAGGTATCGGAAGAAAAAGAATCTTTGGAAGAGATTAACGGAATAGCAGAACCGATTCCAGCAACGAACTTCCGCATCACAGATGATGAACTTGGACAGGGAACACCGAAGGAGAAATTCCGAGCCAATATTATGGCTATCCAGTTGTTAAAGAAATGTGAGGATGAGAACCGCAATGCAACACCGGAAGAACAGGAAATCTTATCCAGGTACGTCGGCTGGGGAGGTCTTGCAGATGCATTTGATGAGACAAAAGCTGCATGGGAGACAGAATATCTGGAATTAAAGACGGTTCTTACACCAGAGGAATATGCTGCAGCCAGAGCTTCCACCTTAAATGCTCATTATACACAGCCGATTGTGATTGAAAGTATGTATCAGGTGTTGGAGAATCTGGGATTTACAAAAGGAAATATCCTGGAGCCGTCTATGGGAGTCGGGAACTTCTTTGGAATGCTTCCAGAGAATCTAAATCAGTCCAAACTCTATGGTGTGGAACTGGACAGTATCAGCGGCAGAATTGCAAAGCTACTCTATCCAGATGCCAATATTCAGATCAAAGGTTTTGAGAAGACAGATTATCCTAATGATTTTTTTGATGTGGCGATTGGAAATGTGCCATTTGGTGCATACAAGGTCAATGACCGTCAGTATGATCGCTACAATTTTATGATCCATGATTACTTTCTCGCCAAGACGATAGATCAGTTACGTCCAGGTGGTGTGGCGGTACTGATCACAACAAAGGGAACTATGGATAAGGCGTCACCGGAAGTCCGGAAATATCTGGCAGAGCGGGCAGATCTGTTGGGAGCAATCCGACTGCCGAACACAGCTTTTAAGGCAAATGCGGGAACAGAAGTCAGTGCTGATATCTTGTTTTTCCAAAAGAGGGAAAGCCTTACGAAAGAAATGCCGGAATGGATAAATCTGGATAGTGATGTCAATGGAATTACGGTCAATCAGTATTTTGTTCAGCATCCGGAAATGATTCTGGGTGAGATGAAAGAAGTGTCCGGTCCGTATGGTATGGAAACAACCTGTGCTCCAATGGAAGGAGCTGATTTGGAATTACAGTTACAAGAAGCTGTGAAACAAATTAAGGGAAGCATGGTACCGGCAGTAGATGTGGAAACAGAACTGGATGAGATGCCAGAGAGTATTCCGGCAGATCCGAATGTTAGAAATTACAGCTATACGGTGGTAGATGATCAGGTATATTATCGTGTCAACTCTTTGATGAATCAGGTGAAAATGCCTGCAGCCACTGCAGAACGTGTAAAAGGCATGGTTGCAATCCGTGATACCGTTCGTGAGCTGATCGCCATGCAGATGGAAGAATTTGTCACAGACGAAGAAATCCAAAAACAGCAGGAAAAACTGAATCAGGTGTATGATACCTACACAGCAAAGTATGGAGTTATTGGAAGTAATGCTAATAAACGGGCATTTTCTGATGACTCTTCTTATTGTCTGCTGTGTTCCCTGGAAGACTTGAATGAAGATGGAACATTGAAGCGGAAAGCGGACATGTTCACCAAACGAACCATCAAAAAGGCGGTTGCTGTGACAAGTGTGGAGACAGCGACAGAAGCACTTGCTCTGTCTTTAAATGAAAGGGCTAAAGTAGATCTCCCATATATGGCACAGCTGACCGGAAAGACCGAAGAGAAAATTACAGAAGAGCTGGTTGGAGTTATCTTCAAAAATCCACTGACAGACCAGTGGGAAAGCGGAGATGAATATCTCTCCGGAAATGTTAGGGATAAATTAAATACTGCGAGAACTTTTGCAGAGAATCATCCGGAATTCACATCGAATGTGCGTGCACTAGAGGCAGTTCAGCCGAGAGATCTGGAAGCATCGGAGATTGAAGTGCGTATTGGAGCTACCTGGATTGAACCTTCGGATTATCAGGATTTTATGGTGGAACTGCTTCATACACCGAGGTATCTTGCACAGAAGGAAATACAGGTAAAATTCTCTGAGGTAAATGGTGAGTGGAGGATTACAGGAAAGAATGCCGACAGTCCCCAAAATGCGTTTGCCTATGCAACGTATGGAACTGAGAGAGCAAATGCCTATAAGATTCTGGAAGATACCCTGAACCTGAAAGATGTACGCATCTATGATAAGAGTGTCAATGAAAATGGTGATGAGATCCGTGTCCTTAATAAGAAAGAAACCATGCTGGCATCACAGAAGCAGGATGCCATGAAAGCAGCATTTAAGGACTGGATTTTTAAAGACCAGCAGAGACGAGAGAGGCTGGTAAAAGTGTACAATGAACGATTTAACAGCATCCGTCCCCGTGAATACGATGGCAGTCATTTGACTTTCCCAGGAATGAATCCGGAGATAGAACTTCGTCCGCACCAGAAAAATGCAGTTGCACACCAGCTTTACGGAGACAATGTACTTCTGGCACATGTAGTAGGAGCTGGGAAGACCTACGAAATGGTAGCGGCGGCAATGGAGAGCAAACGCCTGGGATTATCTCAGAAAAACCTCTTTGTCGTTCCAAACCATTTGACGGAGCAGTGGGGTGCAGAATTCCTGCAGTTATATCCGGGAGCCAATATCCTGGTTGCAACCAAGAAAGATTTTGAACCAGCAAACCGAAAAAAATTCTGTGCCAGAATTGCTATGGGGAATTATGACGCCATTATCATTGGACATTCCCAGTTTGAGCGTATACCAATCTCTGATGAAAGGCAGGAAGCTATGCTACGGAAGCAGATTGATGATCTGGAAATGGCAATCCAAAGTGCAAGGTATGAACAGGATGGCGGACGTTATACCGTCAAACAGATTGAAAAGACCAGAAAGACACTGCAGACAAGGCTGGAAAAACTGAATCAGAAAGAGAAAAAAGATCAGGTAGTTACGTTTGAAGAACTGGGAGTGGATCACTTGTATGTAGATGAGGCACACAGCTATAAAAATGCGTTTCTTTATACAAAAATGAGAAATGTAGCCGGGATTGCACAGAACGAAGCACAGAAGTCGGCAGATATGTTCAATAAATGTCAGTATCTGGATGAGATTACCGGAGGAAAAGGCATTACCTTTGCTACGGGCACACCAATCAGCAACAGCATGACGGAATTATATGTTATGCAGCGGTATCTGCAGAACAGCAAATTACAAAATATGGGACTTGGATTGTTTGATTCCTGGGCTTCCACTTTTGGAGAAGTTGTCACGAGCATCGAACTTGCTCCCGAAGGAACAGGATATCGTGCAAAGTCCAGATTTGCACGGTTTTATAATATTCCGGAACTGATGAATATGTTCAAGGAGATTGCAGATATCAAGACTTCCGATCAATTAAAGCTTCCAGTGCCGGAAGCGGAATATGAAACAGTGGTGCTGAAACCAACGGAACAGCAGAAAGAAATCGTAGAAAGTCTGGGAGAACGTGCAGAAGTTGTCAGAAACGGAGGGGTAGATGCCTCGGTCGATAATATGCTAAAAATCACCAATGACGGAAGGAAGTTAGCATTGGACCAGCGTTTGGTGAATGAATTATTGCCAGATAATCCAGAAAGTAAAATATCAGTTTGTGCAGAGAAAAGCTATGAAATATGGAAAGACACAGCAGCACAGAAATCCGCACAGTTGATTTTCTGTGACTTGAGCACACCGAAAGGCGATGGCAGTTTTAATGTTTATGATGACTTGAAGCAGAAACTAATGGAGAAAGGTGTACCGGAAAAAGAGATTGCTTTTATTCATGATGCAAATACAGAAGCAAAAAAGACGGAGCTGTTTGGAAAAGTGAAATCCGGACAGGTTCGTTTTTTGATTGGCTCAACAGCAAAGATGGGTGCAGGAACCAATGTGCAGGATCGTTTGATTGCCCTGCATCATCTGGATATTGGTTGGAAACCATCTGACTTGGAACAGAGGGAAGGACGTATTATCCGTCAGGGAAACCATAATAAAAAGGTTCATATCTTCCGGTATGTAACAGAATCCACATTCGACAGTTATATGTGGCAGTTGATCGAGAACAAGCAGAAATTCATCTCCCAGATTATGACGAGCAAAGCACCGGTCAGAAGTTGTGAAGATGTGGATGAAGCGGCACTGTCCTATGCAGAGGTCAAAGCACTTGCAACCGGAAATCCGGCAGTAAAAGAGAAGATGGCATTGGATGTGGACGTGGCAAAGTTGAAACTTTTAAAAGCCAACCACATGAATAATCAGTACCGACTGGAAGATGACATTGCGAGGAATTTTCCGCAACAGATTGCAAAACTGACGGAGATTATTGACAGCTATAAGGCAGATATCGCTCATTTTTCTGAGCATAAAATCACAGATCCAGAGCAGTTTTCTATGGAAATCAGTGGCAAAGTGTTCACAGAAAAGAAAGAGGCAGGTATGGCACTTCTGGCGGTCTGCAAAGACATTAAGTCTGTAGATGCAGCTATGGACATTGGAAGTTATCAGGGATTTAACATGAGAATCCAATTCGACAGCTGGAGCAAAGAGTTTATCCTGTCTGTAAAGCATGAATCGGTAGCTAAAGTTCGGTTGGGAGCCGATGCCCTGGGAAATATCACTCGTATCAATAATCTTTTAGAAAGTTATCCGGAGAAACTGGCAGAAGCAGAACAACGGCTGGAAACGGTACAGGAGCAGATGGCAAATGCCAAAGAGGAAGTCGGGAAGCCATTTCCAAAAGAAGAGGAGTTGAACCAGAAACTGGAGCGACTGTCAGAGTTAAATGCACTTCTCAATATGGATGAGCGGGAAGATACAGAAACAGAGCAGTCGGAATCAAAAGAGAAAGAAGAAAGACCGGCACGAGGTTCTATCCATGAGAAACTGCAGATTTATAAAGAAAAGAGTCAGCGGGAAAGTGAAACTGGCAAGGAAACCAGAAAACGGGACTTTGGTTTGGAATAAGTAAACAGGAAAGATGGCATAATTTGGTAGAAGAAGGTTCTGCCGGTTATGCCATTTTTTAGAACACAGGAGGAATTTGAATGGCGAGAAATATGATAACAGGAAAAGAAACGCAGAAAATGCAGGAATATACGCAGGAACAGATAGACCATGCAGAACACATGGAAATAGAGATTCCAGCGGATGTAAAGGAACAGATTTTTGAATATGCAAATCTGATTGGCGAGGAAGAGAAAGTAAGGACGTTGGTAAGAAATTTGACAGATGCAATCAATCAGGCAGATGAAGATAAAGTAGAGGAACTTCTGGATGATGCAAAAATGGATATTCAGGACCTACCAGATCCAACCATAGGTAAGCTGGAATTACGTGATTATGGATATACAGCAGAAGACATGGTGCCGCTTAGAAAAGAAGCAGCTTTGGATTATCACAGAATGGGTTCTAAAATTTATTGCCTGGGCAGCGATGGCGACAAGGGAGAGTATGCAAGTAAAGAAATGATACAGGCGCATGAAGGTCTGTTTGGCATGGAATTACAGATGTGGGAACGGATAAGGGATCAGGATCTGGATTATACCGATGAAGATTTTGGAGCATTTCAGGAGCCTATGAGTGTCATTGAGCAGGAAGAAGCACTGAAATTATACGATGCTGGAGCAGATATTTATCTGATTACTAATTTTTCGTCACCAATCTATGTCACGGAACGTATGGAAATCGAACGAGGACCGGAGCATTATCAGATGTCCATGGCAGAACGGGAGCGTTTCCGTAACCTGGAATGGGAAATGCAGAAATATCCACAGATTCAGTCTTTGAAAGAGGCAAACTTGTTGTTAGGAACAAGGCGAACCTTTGGCATTTATCAGATCAAGGACGATTCACCGGGCGAAAACTATGCATTTATGAATATGAGTTTTATTGAAAGTCATGGTATGCAGATAAAAAAAGAAGATTATAAGCTGGTCTATGTTGGCGAATTACTGGGAAATATGTCACTGGATGATATTTTTGAAAGATTCAACATTGACAGACCGAAAGACTTTCGAGGACATTCACTGTCTGTCAGTGATATCGTAGTTCTGAATGACGGAGAAAAAGTAACCGCTCATTTTGTAGACAGTATCAGTTTTGAACAGCTGGATTCTTTTCTGAATCTGGAAGAACAGGTTCTTGGCGAATTGGCATATGAGGTAGGAGAACGTTATTTTGCTATTCAGAGGACAGAAGAAGGATACGATTATTCCTTTTACGATGAAGATTTCCGTCTGATGGATGGTGGCGTCTATGAAAATGATGAAATTTCTATTGAAGAAGCGGCAGAGGAACTTCTGGAAGACGAAGGCTGGACTGGGGAACGCATTCGTGGGGATTATGATCAGTTGATGGAAAAGGTAGAAGAAATGGATGAGGTTGTCATGGCAGAGATTCAGAAAAGCCAGGGCGAATATAAGCCTTTGGCAAAGGTGGAGGAACTGGAAGAGGCGAATTATAACATGATTGATAACGTCCTCAACAATATGCCACCGAAGAAAGAACCTTATCTGGAATATTTTGCCACAGAATGTGATGAGTTCCATGATATGGGAGCTTATGAAAAAAGTACCGATGTTAATCAGATAGCTGCAGTCTATGAAAAATATAGGGAGAATCCCAAAACTGCGTATCTGGGATGTTCCATGGGAATTATCTATCGTGATCCGGAAGACAGTTACTATGATGAAGCCGAATTTGCAATCGTAAAAGGAAATACTGTATTTGGAAATCTGATGGATGATGTTCGGTTTTATGGGGAGCTTGCACTGGTACGAGAAGGAATTGAGAAAATTCATGAAGCATTGCCGGATTATAAGTATATACCGATGCGGGATGTTCGGGAAGCAATGTATCCAGAGAAGATGACCACAGAACAGCTGGCAGAGGCACTGGATGAGATTGCAGAAGCTTTTGATCCGTATGAGTATCGGGATAATGTTGAGATGGGAGAAAATACGGTACAGGAAGTAATGTTGGATTTACAAAGCGGTAATATTCATTATTATGTTTCTTACTTGAAGGATATTGTAGACGAAGAATGCGACCTGTCTGTTCGTGCAGGCGTATTGATGGAAAGACTGAAAGCCTATGAACCAGAGCTCCCAAAAGATATGGAACCGATGGTGTATGTGAATTATTGTGAGAAAAGTGAGCTGGGGAATCCAAGATGTCAAAAGTTATCTGATCTGGATTCAAGAACCGTAGAACAGGACAAAGCCTGGTATGCTGATCGTGATCCCAACACCAACGAACCCAAAACGACAGCACAGATGTTTTTTACAGTATATTATGCTGAGAAGGGCGACAAGATGCTGCATCATTTCAAAGGGAAAATAGATATTGGCACTGGCAACGGAGGTCTTCTCAGTCAGTTAAAGCTGCAGAATGAAATGAGACTGACGGACGAAAGTTGGATTAACTATCAGAAAGGCAAGGGGAATGAAGAGTTCCAGAAATATATGGAAGATCTGACGGATATGCAGAATCATGTACTGCCGTATTTGCAGAGCTTTTGCAGTCTGGAAGAAAAAGGTGTGAAGGAGAAACGAGAACAGCAGGTAGCAGAGAAAAATGAGAGCAGAGAAGCTGTGCCAAGATCTGGCGTTGATGAAAATACAGGAGTTAAGGACGCAGGGAAAGCTGAAAGAAAGGCAGTAGCACAGAAAAAGGCAATGCCAGGAAAAGAGAAAAAACCGTCAATCCATGAACGATTGGAAATCAATAAGAGAATTATCCAGGAAAAGCAGGGAAAAGATAAGCCTGAGAGAGGAGCTGATTTGGGTGTAAGATAAACAATAAAGCCTGGTAGATGATTTTAAAGATCATTTACCAGGTGTTTTTTTGTGAAAATCTTAGAAAACAATAACAAATCAAACAACCTAGAAGAAAATTTAATTTTGGTTGAAACTATTCCGATAAAAGAATATACTTATAATAGGCTTGTTATATCGTTTGGAGGAAAATTATGGATTATATAACAACGATAGAAATGTCAAAAATATGGGGAATTTCATCTAGAAGAATTTCTCTTTTATGTAGCCAGGGAAGAGTGCCTGGAGCAGAGAAAAAGGGAAAGACTTGGCTAATACCAAAAGATGCGGTAAAGCCAACAGATCCTCGAAAGAAAAATAGATGACGTATTGGAGGTTATAATACTTATGGGAAGACCAGAAGATTCCAGAGTGAAGATTCCAGCGCTTGTACACTTTACAAGACTTGGATATACCTATATGTCAATTAAAGATAAGGAACGCAATGTTGACTATGATGGTGATACCAATATTTTTTATAGTCAATTTTTGTCTGCAGTTAATCGAATCAATCAGACCGAATTAACACTTGAAGACGCTAAAAAAATAATTGGTGAACTTAAAATTAAATTAGACAATGATGATTTGGGGAAATCCTTTTTTAAGATATTGCAATCCGGTATTGATGGAATTAAGTTGATTGATTTTTCCGATATAACAGGAACAAAGAATGATTATACAGTTGTAACTGAGTTACCATATGAAAATGGAGATGATAATTTTCGTCCGGATATTGTTGTATTGATTAATGGTATACCTTTGTCATTTATAGAGGTTAAACGACAGAATAATCGAGAGGGCATATTGACAGAAAGAAGCCGGATGGAGAGAAGATTTAGCAATAAGATTTATCGTCGATTTGTGGGAATTACACAGTTTACAGTATTTTCTAATAATAATGAATATGATGATTCTGATATCGAACCGATTCAAGGAGCTTTTTATGCTTCAAGTAGCTATAAGAGAATGTTTTTTAGTAAATTCCGTGAGCAAAGAGAAGATGAATTAAAGGCAGATATGAAGCCAATTGTTACGGAAACGGAAGAGTTTGTATTAAGCGATAATAATCTAATTGCTATAAAAGGGACACCAGAGTATGTATCTTCTTTATCGGAGAAATCGCCCACAAATCGAATAATTACATCTTTATATACGAAAGAGAGACTACTGTTTTTACTGAAGTATGGTATCTGTTATAAAACAACAACTAACAAAGATGGAATTACGGAGATAGAGAAGCATATAATGAGATACCCACAATTGTTTGCAACGTTGGCAATTCGGGATAAGTTGAGAGAAGGAGTCAGAAAAGGTGTAATTTGGCATACGCAGGGGAGTGGAAAAACTGCACTTGCTTATTCAAACGTACATTTTTTAAGTGACTATTTCAGCAAAGAGGAAGGGAAAATTGCAAAATTCTATTTTATTGTAGATCGTTTAGACTTGGCTGAACAGGCAAAAAATGAATTTGAAGCCAGAGGACTTAAAGTAAAGCTGATAAAAGACAAAGAAGAGTTTATTGCAGATATTACAAATCCTGGAGAATCAAATACTAGTGGCAAAGTTACAATGACTGTCATTAACATTCAGAAATTTTCCAAGGAATCTGTGACAAAGCCATCAGATTATAATGTGGATGTGCAGAGAGTGTACTTTTTAGATGAGGCACATCGGAGTTATAATCCAACAGGTTCATTTTTAGCCAACCTGATGGCATCAGACCGTGATGCAGTACAGATAGCACTTACAGGAACACCGCTCATAGGAGATGGATACAATACAAAAGATGTATTTGGAAATTATATTCATAAATATTATTATAATCAGTCGATTGCAGATGGATATACATTGAAGTTGATTCGTGAAGAGATAGAAACAACTTACAAAAACCAGTTGAATGCTACGCTGGATCAAATAGTAAGACAAGGAAGTATTGCTAAGAAAAATTTATATGCACATCCTAAATTTGTAGAAAAAATGGTTGATTATATTATTCAGGATTTTGAAGAGGGAAGGACTGCTTTAGATTCTTCTATTGGGGCAATGATTGTATGTGATTCTTCAGAACAGGCTAGAGAGGTGGATAGACAGTTAAAACGCTTTTCTGCTTATACACATGCATTGGTGCTTCATGATGAAGGTACAAAACAAGATAGAAAAAATGACCAGGAGGAGTTTAAAAAAGGAAATATAGATATTCTTGTAGTTTACAATATGCTTTTAACAGGGTTTGATGCACCACGATTAAAAAAGCAGTATTTAGCGAGAATGATAAAAGCTCATAATCTACTTCAGACGTTGACAAGAGTAAATCGTCCGTATAAAGGTTATCATTACGGATATGTTGTTGATTTTGCAAATATTAAAGATGAATTTGATAAGACCAATAAGGCATACTTTGATGAATTGCAATCAGAACTTGGAGATGAAGTACAGAATTATAGCAATATATTTAAAAGTAAAGAAGATATTGAAAAAGACTTGAATGATGTAAAGAATCAACTTTTCTTATATGATACAAGTAATGTGGTTAGTTTTATCAATCAAATTAGTGAGATCGATGATAAGAAGCAGTTATTGAATTTACGTCAGGCACTTGAAAATTATAAGGCAATGTACAATTTGATTCGACTGTATGGCTATGAGGACTTGTATACACATTTTAATGTTGAGAATGCCATTAAATGCTTGAATGAGGTTAATAACCGAATCAGCATCATAAACTTAAAAAACAGTATTGATTCATCTGAAGATATGTCGCAGATACTTAACATGGCATTGGATCAGATTGATTTTCAATTCCGAAAAATAAAGGAAGAAGAACTAATCATAGCTGATGCATTCCGTGACACCTTGGAGAAAACACGAAGAGAAATTGTAGATCGATGTCTTGATCCAAAAGATCCAGAGTATATATCACTTTTGGATGAATTAAAACGAGTATTCAAGAAGAAAAACATTGAAGAATTGACAGCGGATGAAATGAAACAGATGATGGGGGATCTGAATGCTTTGAAAAAGAAGGCAGAAAAGAGGAATCTTGCAGACAGAATGCTTGCAGTAAAGTATTCAGGTGATGTTAAGTACATGAGAACACATAAGCGAATTATGAATAGTCCACCACCTATCACAGACGCAGTAACGATACATAGAATTTTAATGACAGTTAAGTCTAAGGCAGATGACCAGATTGCTCATAATGAAAACATACTCGATAATGAGGAGTATTTTATAAAATCCTTACAACCAATTATCTTGAGAGCGTGTATGGGAGAAAAGGTTAAATTAGATAAACCGCAGCTTATGTTTATAGATAACTGTCTGTCAAAAGAATATATATTAGAAAGGGATTGGGTATCCTGATGACTACTGAAACGATAATAGCAAATACAAAACAGATGATCGATGATCTAAAGACTGTATGTGCCAATTTTGGACTGGGCAATGCAAGTAGCGAATATAAGATTATTACAGAGATTTTTCTGTATAAATTTTTAAATGACAAGTTTCTTTATGAGGTACAGCAAGCAGAAGAATCATTAAAAGATTCCGATAACGTCGAACAGGCTTTAAATGATATGTCAGAAGACGATTATGAAATGCTTATGATGCTTTTGCCACCAGCAACTGCAAAACTAAAAAAGGAACATTTTATATCATATCTGTTCAATCATAAGAATGATGATAAATTTAATGAACTATTTGATTCAACTTTATGGGATATTTCCAATACTAATTTGGATGTGTTTTCCGTAAGTACCGGATCAGGAGATAAGATCCGATTATTTGATGAACATTTATCACAAAATGTTACGGAATCAAATCGCAGATCGGATTTTTGTAAAGCAATGATTGATAAATTGGTGACATTTAGCTTTGCAGATGCGTTTTCGCAAAAGTATGATTTTTTTGCAACCATTTTTGAATATTTAATCAAAGATTATAATAAAGATTTTGGTAAATATGCAGAGTATTATACCCCACATTCTATTGCAAGTATTATTGCAAGAATCATGGTCCCAGAAGGAACACAGAATGTAACGGTATATGATCCAGCTGCAGGTTCTGGAACGCTGGTTCTTGCTCTTGCACATGAAATCGGTGAGAGTAATTGTACAATTTATACACAAGATATTTCGCAGAAGTCTAATGAATTTTTGAGATTGAATCTAATTTTAAATAATCTTGTACATTCACTTGGACATGTGGTACATGGGGATACACTTCTTTCCCCACAACATTTGAATCGTCAGAAGAATGGATTGATGAAATTTGATTATATTGTCAGCAATCCACCATTTAATGTGGATTTTTCTGACAACAGAGATACCCTTGCAGGTGATATTTATAAAGAAAGATTCTGGGCAGGAGTGCCAAATGTTCCAAATAAGAAAAAAGATAGTATGGCTATTTATCAGATGTTTTTGCAGCATATTATTTTCTCCATGAAAGAGAGTGGAGGTAAGGCTGCAGTTGTAGTACCAACCGGTTTTTTAACAGCAGGTACGGGAATACCTAAAAAAATAAGAGAACGTATTGTAAAGGAAAGAATGCTTCGAGGTGTTGTGTCGATGCCAAGTAATATCTTTGCAACAACTGGAACAAACGTATCGGTTGTCTTTTTGGACAATACTAAAAAGTACGAGCAAGCAATTTTGATGGATGCGTCTAAGCTTGGAACCAAGGTTAAGATTGATGGAAAAAATCAGAGAACAGTGCTTTCACCTGAAGAAATCGAGGACATTATCCATACCTTTAATAACTTTGAATCAAAGGATGATTTTTCTGTAGTCGTTGATTATGAGAAGATAGAGCAGAAAAAGTGTTCATTTAGTGCAGGGCAATATTTTGAAGTAAAGATCGAGTACGTTGAACTGACTCAGGAAGAATTTAAAGCGAAAATGGATGGATATGCGGAAAAACTAACAGAATTGTTTGCGGAAGGAAATGCGTTGCAAGCGGAGATTATAGAACAATTGAAGAAGGTGAAATATGAGTAAAATTACAAAATATGCCTTATCTGATTTATACGATATGAGTTCGGGACTTTCATCCAAGAAAGAACAAGCTGGACATGGAGCACCTTTTGTTTCTTTTGGGACAGTTTTTAACAATTATTTTTTACCAGAAGAATTACCGGATTTGATGGATACAAATGAAAAAGAACAGCAGATATACTCTATAAAAACAGGAGATGTTCTTATCACCAGAACAAGTGAGACAATTGATGAATTAGCTATGAGTTGTGTGGCAGTAAAAGATTATCCAAAAGCAACTTATAGTGGCTTTACAAAACGCCTTCGACCTAAAAGAGAAGGAATAGCATATCCCAAATATATGGCATTTTATTTTAGAAGTGCTTTATTTCGAAAAGCTGTAACCAATAATGCGTTCATGACTTTAAGAGCAAGCTTTAATGAGGACATTTTTACATTTTTGGATGTATATTTACCGGATTATGACGAACAGGTAAGAATTGGTGATATGCTTTATAATATTGAATGTAAAATTCAGAAGAATAAAGAGATAAATGATTATTTAGCGTATCAATCTTCAATGGTGGCTTGACCATTCATGAGCATCGGAAGGAGCCAGTCACGTAAATTGGATAACCTTTGAATTTCCTCATAATTCTTTGATTTTAAAGGAAATATAGATGCAAGCCTTTCTTCAAATTTTAAAATGACAGATAATGGTGGTACACATAGTTCTGTTTCCAGAAGGGTATTTATACGGATGCCTTTAAAAATACTTCCAGTAGAGCTAGATGTTGCATGTTTAATAAAAGCATCACTCATAAAATATAAATACAAAAATGCTGGCGTAATAATATCAGTGTTTGCACGAATTGAAAATACAGATTCGTTGATATCCCAATCCGTAGGTTCTGATTGAATGAGGTAGCAACGTCCTAATGGGGCGATACTTGCAAATAAGATATCTCCTATTTGAATATCAGATCTGTTATGAACGATAGTTCGTGCAGATTCATCAATAGTGTCACAACCTGTAAAATCTAAAGTTCCATTAGGAGTCAGATTTTTTACAGTAATGTATTTTATATCACCTGTTCCTAGTTTAAAATTATCTCTTGGGTTCAAACCAGTGCAAATATTTGAAATAATATCTTGTATTTTACAAAATGTCCAGCTTTCTGGAATAATGTGACCATTAGAATTTACCATTTTACCGCCGGAGGACTTATATGGTTTACCGTTTTCATTCGGAAAATCAAACTGTACAAACCAATAGTCATAGATGGTCTTTGCCATCTCTTCTAAATAATCATTTATCTTATTATTAGTCCTTATCTTAGCGTCGATTTTTTCTAATACTGCAACCATTTTTTTCTGATTCTTCAATGAAATCACGGGAATAGTGTAATTTGGAAACTCCTCTACCGAAATACGATCAACAGTACTTCCTTTAACTGTCTGATTTTTAATAAATGCATTCCATTCGGGTGATCTAAAATAATAATACAACCATTTTGCATCTATTTCTTCACTAATCACTCTAATAATTGCAAGTCGTCTACCAAGACAACCATAAAAGCCTCTTGGAATAAGCGCATATTTTCCCAACGTTGCTTCATACGAAAAAACAATATCGTTCTCTTGCGGTACTACTCTCTTTGTCCATTTTATATAGTCTTCTTTCGATAAATAAGAAAACTGTGAAGAATCTAGCATTCCATCTTCAGTAATTGCATCTATTCCAAGATAAACTGGTCCTGTTTCAGTTTTTTTTGGAGTTGCATGCGGTCCATCATACACCTCACAGATATTTTTTATTGCTATTCTTTTCATATTCTATTCCTACCCAATGTATTTTCTATGTGCAAATTTTACATTACTCTGTTTAACCATTGCATACTGCAATGTCGTATCTATACGTTGATGTCCTAATAATTTTTGTAACTGTTCTATCGGCATTCCCTTATCAATTGCCACTGTTGCTAACGTGCGCCGAAACTTATGCGGATGAACCTTCTCAATATTTAACTTCCTTCCCATTTCACGAAGTCTTAACTCTATCCCACCTATTTTCATTCGATTATATGGTGCTTTAAGCGAAACAAATAACGCTTCATTGCTATCCGATCTGGAATCAAGATAATTTTGCAAATGAATTTTCGTTCTTGCGTCAAAATATACCATTCGTTCTTTATCTCCCTTACCAAAGACAACACATTCTCTTTCATCAAATGAAATATCATCCTTGTTTAACAACACTAATTCGCCCACACGCATTCCTGTTGATGCCAAAATATCAATCAGTGCCAAATCTCTAAGATTATCACAATTATCTCTCATAGATTCCAACTGCTCATCTGTGTATGTTTCCTTTATTGTACTTGCAGCCTTAATTCTATGTATTCTTCTTACAGGACTCTTAATAATATAATCTTCATCTTCTAGCCAAGCAAAAAAACTCGAAAATATTCTTCTGATATTATCTATTGTCACTTTGCTCACCTCTTTTTTACACTGGTATTCCGCCAAGTAAGATCTAAGATCTTCAGTAACTATGGTACATACTGACTTTCCTACGCTTTCGAGCATTTGCTGTATTGTACTTTTATAATACAGTAATGTTTTTTCTGAGCATCCTTCTATCCTTTTTGCTGATAAAAATACTGCTAAATAGTCTAATTCTTTTACTTCATAT
>ERZ773157.1840-NODE-1840-length-18238-cov-8.510917_pt1 | contig 18238 bp, 21 predicted proteins | sample MGYA00511480_ERZ773157 | MGnify/ENA primary metagenome ERZ773157 (study PRJEB29015, sample SAMEA2737863) | human gut metagenome | biome: human gut; feature: human-associated habitat; material: faeces | place: China | collected 2012 ... | reverse complement strand
TTTGAAAAAAGTTTTTTCAGGCGCGGTGTTTCAGATAAGCAGCAGGTCGGGAAAGCGCAAAATATGGTCGATATGAGCATTCGCCCCGGCTAATGTATCAAAGCGCCCCTCGCACGGATCGGGCACTTCAGTTAAGGCGGTGGGATCTGCCGTAAGACCGTTTCCCTCCAGCCACGCATCAAACGCCTTGCGCATCGCTGCGGCGTTGGCGCGCTTTTCCTTGTCGGTGGCACGCTCATCAAGGTAGATAATGGCATCATATCGGTCGGTTGCGGTGTTATGGGTGATTTCAGCAAAGGTGAACCTGTTTATATAGATATGGAATAAGAGTTCCACCCCCAACTTGTGCAGCTCGCCTTCCGCGCGCTGGCGTTCAGAAATTTGCGCTTTTTCGCCCAACGCAGTACGCAACTGGCAAAACAGCTCGTCCCCATCCGCAGGGTACAATACAGTACCCTTGGTGTCCTCGATTTCCTCAAAGCAGTACGCCTGCCGCGAGGGCGACAGCATTCCCTGTTCAGCCAGCTGTATGGCATCGAGAAGATCCTGCCGATAGGATTGCGATAATGACATTGCGAATTCCTTTTTCATAAAAGATCACTCCTTGTTTATAATTGGTGAATCTAGTATGAATTATAGTTCTTATTCGTGTCGAAATCGCTCGAAAGCAAGGATACGAAGGGGAAAATTCATACAACAATCATCAAGAAGAAAAGGAGCAGGTTCCAACAAACATCCGGTGTTACGATATGCTAGGCGTGGATGTGTTAGTCTACAGATTTTGGCATAAATTTGTTTTTGATAGCAACTTAGCCAAATGGGCAATTTGTTTTAGGATATTATTCAGATCAAATATGTATCCTTAGCTATTTGATGAATGTAATAATCCGAGAGGAGGCTGGTGTCCCCCATAGTGGTGCTGCTGTTCGTGGCCGGGGTCTTGTTTTGTCTGCTGTATGGCGTATGTGCAAGCATCGGCACGCTGCTTTCGGGCTTGGGCTCGTTTGCCACCCTGCTGGCACTGCTGGACGGCAGCTATGCAGAAGCACTCGCCTCAGTGCTCGTGGCCTTGCTGCTGTGTCCGTTTACTGCGCCACGGCTGCTGCATTGGGCTGGCAGCGGTCTGATTCTGGCAGCGACTATGCTGTTCAACTACTTTTACTGAAAGAACTACATAAGGCCAAAAAATCCGTTGCAAGTGCAGCGGATTTTCCTGTTTCTATGGCAAGTGATGAAGAAGTCATTAAGTCGGGATAGTAATGGAAGAAGCGCAAAAGATTTTATGTTGAATTTATATTATTTTTCAAGAAGGTACTTGATTCATCCGGGGGGGTGCTATACTTTACTACGATGCAGTATATTCGGCGGAAAGGAGCATTTGAGCTTGAACACATCAAAGAAAGCCGAGAGGACGAAAAAAATGATTGGTATATGTCTGGACTGCTTTGTTGAAAAAGGGCTGACGGTAACGACCACCACAGATCTCTGCAATGCAAACAATCTGCAAAACGGCGGGATCTATTATTACTTCGATACAAAAGAAGAAATAGTTCTGGCCTGTGTCGAAGAAGCAATTTCTCGCATTGAGCAGGGTGCGTTCAGCATTGCCTTTGAAGATATCAAAGATATTGCCAATATGATGGACCATCTCGGCACTCTTGCGGATGAACTGTCTCCGGTTATGCATTTTCTGGTCAGCGTATGTGTGTCGCAGGAATACGGAAACAAAGTCAAGCCATACCTTGTACAGCTTGCAGGTCGCTACCCTTATTATACGAAAAAAATTGCCGAGATTCTCGGCTGCACCGCAGCGGAAGTAGAACCGTATGTCCACCTGTCTATTCTGGCGCTGAACAACTATATGATTTTTAATGAGCAGGCGCTGTTCCTGCCGCAGATAGAGGCGGCGAAAAAAGGACTGATGCAGCTTGCGAAAAGGAAGGGATGATACAGATTACGACAAGTATCTGAAAAAGTAAAAATAAAACACAGGAGGCGCTTATGAGAAAAAGAATACTACCGCTCATAATGGTAATGTTGATGATCTTTACGGCTCTGCCAATTTCGGCGAGTGCATCGACGCTCTATTATGGCAAAACAATCAATTCCGGCGAAACATACACAGATACTTCATTTGAAATGTGGTGCTGGTATGGGAGTGAAACCTTCACAAACAATGGGACAGTTAATATTTCCAATGGTTTTACGCTTGGTTATCAAGCAAGCTTTGTAAATAACAGTGAGTTTACATTTACCGGTTCCAATTCAACATTTGGTGTCAGTTCCGGTTGTTCCTTCCAAAATAACGGAACGGCAAGAATCAGTGGATGTTACAACTTGGGCTTGGAAGATTCTTTTGTTAACACCGGTACATTATATCTATCCGATATTAGTAATTTTAACGTTTCCGGTGTAGTGAATACTGGAAAAATTGTGTGTGGAAACAGTGTGCCGGATAGGCTTATCGACACTTTGAAAGAAAAGTCCTCCGGTGATGGAACAGTTGTAAAAGAGGGAGAATCCACTCCCTCAACATCAACTAAGTATACTATTACTTATGATTTAAATGGTGGAAGCTGGAAAAACACACCTGATGAAAGTATTTACTCATACTATTACAAGACAAACGATGCAGAACCGTACTATAAGATCGGATTTGACGAACCATTTGATACGTTGAACGACAATCTGGAGCGGGAAAACTACGATTTCATTGGTTGGACTTGTGATAAAGACAGCAGTCAAGAGCCGACAAAATATTTGGATATTATGACAAACTGGCAGTCCAATATAACACTGACGGCACACTGGCAGCCAAAACAGCAATATGTGTTTTACTACCTAAATGGCGGAATATTTTCTAATGATATTACAACACCTGAAATTAAACAGGGTGATGGCGTATTATACTCACTTTTCAGCATTGAAAGCGACGATTTCACACTACCTACTCCAACAAAACCGGGGTACGATTTTATCGGTTGGGGAGTAGGCGGTACATCGGATGTATATCCTACCGTCACGATTACAAAAGGAACTGTTGGGAATCAATCCTATACAGCAAAATGGAAAGCAAATGGTAATACACCCTACACAGTAAACATCTATTATATGGATGTAAATGGGCAATATAAGGAAGTGCCGGACATAACAAAAACTGAAGCCGGTGAGACAGATACAACAGCAACTGTACCTTCCTCCGCATATATTAAAAATGGATTTTCATATGATGATGCCAAATCAACTGACAGCGGCACAATAACCGGAGACGGTAAGCTGCAATTGTCCCTTTACTACACAAGAAATCAATATGATATTGCATTCAAGTCATATGATGGGAGCGAAACTCTGTATAGCTATAACGGCTATTATGGAACAGAGATTACATTCCAGGGTAACAAACCTGTCATCAAAGACGAAGATTATATCTATACTTTTGTCGGATGGTCAGCAAATAAGAATTCACCGTATGCGCTTTCTTCGTTGGGAACGGTAACGGAAAACAAGACATTTTATGCTGCCTTTGAAAAGGAAGCCACATCTTGCCTTATAACCTTTGCGGATACGACAGGGTTTGCTCCGTTGGAAAATACGACCTACAAGCTGAAAAAAGGCACGGATTTCAGTATTAACCTTTACCTTGCCAGTGAAAAATATTATGTTGGCACGGAGCAATGGGGACTTACCTATAAGGAATTGTCCGTTGCAGGTAATGACGGAATCGGTTTGAAACTGGGGACGGATTTCACTTATTCCTTTGATGGATACGGAAAACCTGTTGTATTTTCTATTCCGAATGTTACAAAGGACTTGAATATCACCTTTAAAGCCTGCTATCACGAAACTCACGATTATAATCCGGAATTTGATGTCATTAAGGAAAATGCTACCTGCTCCAAAGAAGGGAAGGTTCTTCGTACCTGCTATAAGTGCGGTAAAGTCGTGAGTGAAAAAATAAGCGTTGCACCGGATAACCATACCGACTTGAAGCACATTGAAGCAAAAGCGGCAACCAAGACTGCCGAGGGCAATATCGAGTATTGGTACTGTGTTGACTGCGGTAAGTATTACAAGGATGCCAAAGCAACACAGGAAATCACCAAGGAGCAAACTGTAACGGCAAAGCTTCCGAGTGATAACAATACAAGCGCTGGCGGTAGCACTGGTAATAACAATAAACCGAGCAGCAATGCAACTACCTCGCCTCAGACCGGCGGTAGCACCGGTAATAACAATAAACCGAGCAGCAATGCAACTGCCTTGCCTCAGACCGGCGACACAAGCAACCCTGCTTTGCTGGTTGTCCTTATGCTTGTCAGCGGTAGTGCAGCCATTGGTACAGCCGTTGTTGGCAGCAAGAAAAAGCACAACAGATAACTGAACAGCCCCCTCGCTCCATCTTCCGGGCAAAGCAAAAGCGCCGCAGCGATGTGGCGCTTTTCTATTGCCACAAAGCGGCAAATAGAGGGCTTTCCCACCATAAGCGACAAGTTATATTCCCCACCACCGTAAAGCCCCTCATATCTAACAAAAACGTCCAAAATCGCCCCGAAAGCGAACAGTTTCGGGAGATGTTGGGCGTTTTTCTATTTTCAAAAGCAAATCCGCAAACCCGGCGCGGGCAAGGAGGTGATGCAGATGCCCCGTATGCCGAAATATCTCAAGAGAGAATGGGCGTTCTTTCTTGGAGATTGCGGACGGAAGAAATATAACCCGCTATACACAATCGTCGTATGGAGATTGTTTCAAACAATTTGATTTACGCATAACACGCTATCGATAACATATCTTTGCAAAAAAGTCTATTCTTCTTTTTGAGGTTGTAAATACAAAACAGCCTCTACGGGAGTAGCCGACATTAGTAAACGACCTAATCAAAATGGGTCGGCTAGAAAGCCGGCCCATACTTTTTGAGAATACTTATAGGAATGCTTTTTGTTGGTGTCAATTTTACCCAAGTTTCTCGCCATTGCTGGCGATAACTTTCTGATACCAGAAGAAACTATCTTTTCGGATACGCTGATGCGTACCGTTACCGGCATCATCCTGATCCACATAAATGAATCCGTAGCGTTTGCTCATCTCTGAAGTACTGGACGAAATAAGGTCAATTGGGCCCCATGTAGTGTATCCGAGAATATCGCATCCATCTTCTGCAGCCAGCTTCATCTGGCGGATATGCTCTCTGAAGTAGGCAATCCGATATTCATCGTGGATTCTGTTCTCTGCATCGGGAGTCTCTACCGAGCCCATTCCATTTTCCAAAACGAAAATCGGCTTATTGTAGCGATCATACATTTGATTGCATACAATGCGCAGCCCTACAGAATCAATCTGCCAACCCCATTCTGTGGCAACAAGCTTGTCATTTTTCAGACCGCCAGACATGTTTCCACCGGTCATCTGCTTGCCTATGGTTGATGCCGCCGTGAGAATGGACTGATAATACGAGAATCCAACAAAGTCTACAGTTCCTTGCCTCATTAGTTCGGCATCATCAGCCTCGCTATGAATTGCAATTCCATTCTTTTCGAAGTATTTCTTGAAGAAATACGGATAGCAGCCCTTTGCCATAACATCGATAAAGCCGAGGTTCGTAAACTGATCGAACAATTGGTTGGCCAGCACATCGTTGGGATCTGTGGAATACGGGTAAGTCGTCAGATCCGCAATCATGCAGCCAATCATAAAGTCCGGATTGATTTTCTTGGCGTCAATAACGGCTTTTGCCGAAGCAACAAACTGATTGTGGATACCGTTCCAGCGTTTCTCTTCGTATTCTCTTCCCTCTCCAGAAACCATGCCGAGAGTCTTGAAAGGAGCCTTCAACGCCATATTGATTTCGTTAAAGGTCACCCAATATTTTACCTTATCCTTATAACGGGAGAACAGGCAATGGGCATACTTGCAATAGATATCAATCAGTTCTCGATTAGACCAGCCGCCATATTCTTCCCATACCGCAATAGGCGGATCAAAATGGGAAATTGTAATGAGCGGTTCAATATGATATTTCAGGCACTCATCAATCACAGAATCATAGAACGCCAAAGCAGAAGGATTCGGCTCTTCCTGCTCCAAATTTGGGAACAGTCTTGCGATAGAAACGGAGAAGCGAAAAACCTTGAAGCCCATTTCTGCAAAGAGCTTGATGTCCCCTTTGTAGGTATGATAGAAGTCAATGCCCCAACGTTTCGGATAATCAGACACAGGAGCAGTTTTGGCTTCATCAATCACTTCTTGAGTAACATATGCCTGACGCATTTCCTTGCGTTTGGACGGATCAATTGCCTTAATGACTTCAGGAAAAGTCATCACCTTTCCATCCTCATCCCAAGCACCCTCGGCCTGACATGCAGAAATAGCGCCACCCCAAAGGAAATCCTTACGGAATCCCATTGAATCACACCTTTCGGTTAAAAATTATCTCTTCGGTGTTTCTCCCAGCAGTTCTCCAAGACGAGCATCTGAATAAATCAAGTTGACAGTCTTATAGAAATGCTGGTATCCATCGCCCATGAAGGAATGGAACGCCTTGTCTTGCTTATAAGTCCTGGGAAGTTCCTCAGAGAGACACTCCAGCAGATCTTCTACATAGTGGATGTCGATAGGCACCAAGCCATGTGCAGAAAGTATCGTGGAGATTTCATCTCTTCTCGCCAGGAGCTTCTTCATGCTGGAAATGCAACTTGAGAACGGTGCCTGGCCATCAGAGCTCATAAAATACCAGATATTATGTTCTGTTACCTGATCTCCGGAGAAGAGCCGTCCTGTTTCCTTTTCAAGAAGCATGATATGTCCATAGCTATGTCCGGGAGTATGGATTACTTCCAAATGCTTGCCACCGAGGTCGATGATATCGCCTTCGTTCAGAAAATGCGGTGTTGTATTCTCCGAAATCCGAGTATGTAAAAAGGTTTCTGCGTCAATATATGGCTTGAAATGAGGAGCCTTGTTGACGCGATACTCATACGCCTTTTTACGCATCTCTTCTGTATCATTACAAAGAAGCTTACCGTAATCCAGCGGATGAAGCCAAACATCCTTGAAATGATTCGACCCAAGGCCATGATCCGGATCACCATGACTGATAACCAACATTACCGGCAAATCAGTAATCTGATGAATGATAGGCTGGATATCCTCATATCCATAGCCAATATCGAACAGCATGGCTTTTTCCTTGCCCAGCAACAGATAACAGTGGACGCTATCTGTTTCAGTAATAACCCATAGATCCGGAGCCAACTGCTCCACCTTATTAATAGGTGTCGATAACATATTGATATCCCTATCGAAGATTTTAGTTTTCCTGAGCGGTGGTATAGCAGCTATCATCGAAGCCAAGCAGCCACGTTGCAGCAAAGCTGACAACAATCGTGATAGCAGCGGCGATAATAGCAAAGTAGAAGTTGCTAATGGAACCGTCCGGGTTCAGGAAGATCGGCATGGTAAAGAAGGACGGAGCGCCGAAACTATAAACACGAACCTGGAAGATTGCGCAGAAGATAGCGTTTACAATACAGGCAATCCAGGTTGCATACAGAGGCTTCTTCATACGAACGCAGATGCCATACAGAGTGGGCTCAGTAACACCAGCAAGGAAAGAAGTCAATGCGCAAGAACCAGCCAAAGCCTTGAGGTTTGCATTCTTGCTCTTCAGCAGGCATGCCATCGCAACACCAAACTGAGAGAAGTTCATACCGATAAAGGCAACGAACAGCATATTATCGTAGCCAACAGTAGCGAAAGAAGTCATAACCAGCGGAATCAATGCCAGATGCATGCCAGTCAGAACCAGCAGCGGAGCGAGGCAACCGATAACAAGCACAGAAGCCCAAGGAGCTACATTGTTGATGCCTGTCATTGCTGCACAGAGAAGATCGCCGCAGTAGCTGCCAATAGGGCCAGTTACACACAAGGTAACAGGAACCATGATCAGAAGGTTTACAAACGGCTGGAAAACAAAGCGAATAGCATTGGGAACGATCTTTGCAACGAACTTTTCTACATAGCTGTATACAAAAATCGTCAAGACAATGGGAATCAGCGTAGAAGAATAGCTTACCGCTTTTACAGGAAGGCCAAACAGTGTGATAGCTTCACCCGCATTTACCAGATCAATCAGTGTAGGACTGATTAGGATTGCACCAAGGAACAAACTGGTCATAACATCGCAGTTGAATCGCTTTGCAGAGGTATATGCCAACAGAATAGGCAGGAAGTACAGCGCACCATTACCAAGCATACTCAGAATAGAGTAGGTAGTGCTTTCTGCATTCAAACCACACCAGTTGGTGAAAATGATAAGTAGCGCAGAAATCAAACCGCTGCACATAATCAGCGGAATTGCAGGGCCAACAATAGAGGACAGGACACCAAGCAAACGCGCACCAATATTTTGTTTTGTGTCAAGATTCTCCTTGACCGCAGAATCAGTCACAAAGTGGAACTCGCCCATAATAGCATCATATACTTTGGACACATCGTTTCCAATGATGATCTGGATCCCATCCGGAGCTGAAACAGCGCCCATTACACCTTCAATGTTCTTCACTCCATCGAGGTCCGCCTTGGATTTGTCCTTCAGCGTAAAGCGGAGTCTAGTTGCGCAGTGGAGCAACTTAGAAACATTATCTTTGCCGCCGAGCTTTGATACGATACTCTCGCCAAGCTTTTTGTAGTCTTTTGCCATTTGTTTTTTCCTCCTACTTAATCTTTTGTGCATCCTGCACCTTTGGCTCAATTATAATGCTTTACAGCAGAAAGAAAAACACTTTGATTTTCTCTATTAGTACGGAACGTTCCCGTACTGCTTTTGGGTGTACTCTTGCAAAACTTCGGCCACCCTGTCAAAGAAATCGAGTATATTATCCTCTACGCAGCAACTTGCAAACATAATCGTATCGATGTTTTTGCCACTATAGCGGATACTCTCTTGCAGTTCGTAAATTTCTATACTGCTTTCACCCTTTGCAACTATTCTTGTAATGCAAAGAAGATTTTTGCCCACTGTCTTGACCGATATCACTCTTTTGTCTGCCATTTGCAATTGTTCTTCTGAAACAGAGCTTATTTTTTCGATGCTTTTAGGGTGCTTTTGTCTCATCAAGGTTTTACGCGCAGTCTTGATTGAATCACTCTGAGCTGTGATGAGCCTTCTAACTTGTTCCAGTTGCTGATTTGATGGGAAAACAGATATTGAAACAAAATCGGAGGATTGCATCGCCAATGCCGGCTCTGTAGTCAAATGAACCGGATATTCCTTTAGGTATTTATCCGGATTCAGTTCGTACACATACTGCGGTATTGTTTCGACAGCACCTACGAGTTCTGCATTCATCTGTACGATTCGTTCTCTCGTTGTATATAAAATAGCCGCACTTGCATTACTTACGAACAGCACCTTAACCCTTTCTCTAAAGGGCTGAAGCGCTGCTGCTACATACAAAACCACATATCCTAGTTCAGCATCGGGGATTCTTAGAAATAGGGCTGGTTCCAAGCACGTTTTTATCAAGTGGACCTCTAATGGATAACTGGCAAATAGTTCTTTTGTGTAGTGTCCAACATTATTGTGCTCTGCAAGAATACGCCTTCGCATTCGCTTAATGTGATCTGCAAGATTCTTCTGTAAACCACCGCCAAATCGAACCTCTATGCCGGTCATTCGATAAATGTTTCTTTCGAACGCTTTGATAGCACGAATGGACTCCGCATCCTGACTCGATTTTTTGACCACTAAGTTTAGTTCATGGCAGTGCTCACGGATTAGCTTTTTTTCCTCATCCGTAAACTTATATCCAACCTCGTTGTAAACCCTTTGGCAGATTTCGTCTACCAAGACGGATGACTTATAATCGAATTCTGAATCAGCCATCGTCATACCGAGCTTTGAACGCAGAATACAAATAGAAATAAATCGAACAAAGTCCTGGTACGCTTGGCCAGTAATTACAATGCGATTCCGTACTAAAATTTCTGGGAGCAGTATGTGAATAGAACTTTCAATTCTTGCGAGGTCAGCTAGCTGGGGCATCTGAAGCATAGAAGCATAGTCGAGATCTTCGTTCATGAGTTTTGCACACATTAAACGCTTCGTTTCTTCGTCTGCTTCTACCCATAATCCGCCTCTTGGGGAGACAACAAGCTTAGATCCTTTATTTCGTGAAGCGATTCGCTTTGCTTGTGGAAGATTAGTATTAATGGTAGTTCTCGACAGATACAACTTATCTGCAATTTCTTCAATGTGTGGATGGACATTACTAAAAAGAAGCAGAATTAAAATAGCTTTCGGCGTACTATATCTTCCTGCAGGAGCACATACTTTTTCACTTTCAAAAACTGGAATATTGCAATCCGGATTAAGCCTATATCCCAATCGATTATTAGCAATGATTAACGGTTTCTTAGATGTCGCATTGATGTCTTTAATATCATTTTGCAAGGTCTTCTTGCAAACACCAATCGCAGCCGATAGCTCCGCACCAGACAGCCATCCATGCTGACCACGTAGATTTGCTATAACCATCTTCTGTCGGTTTGAATACTTATCCATGCGTCCTTCTCCCCCTTTCTCAATGATATATTAGCAAAAATCGGGAAAATTTCCAAGTGTTCAGAGTGGGGCGCAAAGAAAAAATACCCGCACAAGGCATTTCGTACACTGTTGTGTGGGTAATAGCTACCCGGGAAAAATGTACGTTTCTCTTTGACTTCATGGGCAATGGTACTAGGATGGCGATGCAAGAACAACGCGATTTTTCGAAACGAGGCTTTTGCATAAATCGGAGCGTTAGCACCATCTGCACGGAGTTATTGCTCTGGCCGGGCTGCACCACGGACAATCCGTTTTCCTTACACAGCCTGTCGCTGGTACGCCGGATGTAGGCATAGCTCTGTTTATTGGAAATGTACTTGCGCTGATTCACCATATCCACCGCACAGAAAATAATGTGATTATGAACGTGTCCTTTGTCTATGTGGGTTGTCAGCACATAGGGGTATTTTCCTTGCAGCACTTCATCGGCAAGCTGCCTCCCGATCTCATGGGCCTGTTCCGGCGTGGCCTCGCCGGGGGCAAAGGACTGTATCAGGTGGTGGGCCAGATTGTTGCCCTTTTGGTACGCCTGCGCCAGCAGCATTTCAAATTCAATATCCGCTGTTTCATAAGAGCAGGCAAAGGAGGACACCAGCATTTTGTCGTAGGTCTTGTCCGGGTTCTCGATGTAGTCAAGGGCTTTTTTCAGCGTTGACTTGATAGGATGTATCTTTGTAACTGCCATATCTGCGTCAGCGCCCCCTTTATATCCTCGATGTCCTGCGCGTACACCGGCCCCATGCTGTTGAGGCGCTTTGCAATTTGATTGACGTTGACGCCGATCTTCTGTATCTCGGCGGTCTGCGCCCGGATGTTGGTATGGGCCTCAAAAAGGCGATGGTGAGCCGACCATCTCCGCAAAAGAACAACAACAGCAAACATCTGATGTGGTGGCTGTTTGGATAGAGCAGTAATCGTAAATTTAACAAGCGCTCTCTGCAAGTCCTCTATGCGAATTTGCAGAGAGCGCATTTTTGTATCCGAGCAGAAAATTATATAATTTTACAGAAAGTGTTCAAAGTACAAATTATAGGAGAAGCCATGATTTATAATAGAAGTATCGAAGGGAACGGTTCCCTTCCCCAATACAAAGCGGAGGTAACTACTATGCTGAAGGATATGGATTTCGGGGTCTACGGTAAGGGCGTTGACGGATATGTTCACTACTCGTTGGCGATGGAACGTATCCGGGAAGAGGAGGAAAACCGTAAGGCGCTGATGGATGAGTTCGATAACGATGAGGACAACTTCGATTCGGACGACCTTGATTCTGATGATTTTGGCGGTGATGATTTCTGACGGAAAACGTCACCGGTAAAATATCGTACATGACAGAAAGGACTTTACCATGAAAAAGACTATTTGGAAAAGCATTCTTTGCGCAATGCTCGTTACGCTGACTGCCTGCATTTTGTGTATCGGCGCATTCGCTGCCAAGTATACCTGCATCAAGAGCGGCTGCACCAGAGAAGCGGCTAAGGGCTCCGCCTATTGCTGGGTACATAAACCCACTAAGAGCAATTCCAGCGTCTCCGGTAGTGGCTCCAGACCGTCCAGCAGCAGCTCCAGCACAAAGCATAAATACACCTGCATCAAGGACGGCTGCACGCGAGAAGCGGATAAGGACTCTGCCTACTGCTGGGTACATCGCCCGTCCAAATCTTCCACCAAGAGCAGCACTTCTTACAGCTCCAAATCTTCGTACAGCAGCTCTTATTCCAGCAGCAAAAAATCCTACAAGGCGTATGATTCCTATGATGATGGCTACGATGCCATCTATGATGATGACGACTACGATGAGGATCGCTACGACAGCGACCCGGACTACGCAGCAGGCGTAGATGACGCTATGGACGAGTTGGATTGGTAACACAACAGTTTATGCAAATGACAGGAGGTTCCATATGAAAGCATTCATCACGATCACAGGATTGAAGTTCCATTTTGGCAGCGAGCCTTTTGCGGTCGGGCAAAAGGTAAAGCTGGTCAAAGAGCCTGACAATGAGTATGACAGCGAAGCAATCAAGGCAGAGCTGCCGGGGCTTGGCTGCACGGGTTATGTGGCAAACAGCCCGCACACAGTTCTGGGCGACTGCATCAGCGCCGGCAGACTGTACGACAAAATCGGAGACAGCGCCACGGCCAAGGTCGTCTATGTGCTGGACAATGCGGTGGTCTGCAAGGTGAAGATTGCAGAGAAAGAAAAGATGTGCGGTCAATGCAGAGAATGATATCTTTATATGAGATTATTGCCCGCTTCCGGCTCTGGGTATCGAATGATTCGCATAAGTGTTGCAGAGGTTGCTGCGTGACATGTCAATATTATAAAGATTGTGAGGCTGATGCACAAAAGAGATAAAACTTCAAAATTACGATCCCGGAACAGAAAACAAAGGCAAACTAAAATGAAAAGAGGTTTATTATGGCTTATTCGCGCAAAGACGTTGAAAAAACAAAGCAGAACGTCAAGAAATTCGTTCGTTACCAAGAAGGTGCTGAAAAGTACAGCATGGGTCTGACAAAATTCACTGCACTCGCTAAAGAAGCTAAGGCTGTTTACAAAATTGACAAGGTGACCTTAGTCAACTGTGAGATTTTTGAACGGTATTTGGAATCGTTCCGGATTCCGTAAAATTTTCACTTCACAGCCTCTCTGATATTAACAAACAAAACTCCCCCAAGTGTGCATACGCTGTGCGTAGAGGCCTGGGGGAGATGTTGTTGTTATAGTAGCAAATTTATAGGTTTCTTGTCAAGAACTGAACGTTATACTCCACCGCAAGGGTAGCCAAGGGTGCGGTGACCTATGGGCTGGAATTGATGCTGGCAGTGTTCTCCATCGTGCAGGGCATAGTGTCCACCATTATCACCCAATCGGGCAGTTCCGGCATGAGCAGCGTATCGCTGCCACAGGAGTTGATCGATGCCATCAACAATGTGGGCTTTTGGGATTCTATTCCGTTGTGGGCGGTTACGCTGATTGGCGGGCTGCTGATTACGGTTTTATCTTTTACCATGATTCTCACGGTTTACGGCAGAATGTTCAGTCTTTGGATGTACGCCGCTATTGCGCCGATTCCGCTGTCTACATTCGCGTGTGAGCCTACAAGCAGTGTGGGTAAAAACTTCATCCGCAGTTATGCGGGTGTGTGTTTGCAGGGCGTGGTGATTGCGTTGTCCTGCATTATTTTATCCGCCATTTCGTCCAGCCCACCCGCTGTGGATACAAGCGCATCTGTTATCACCGCCGTTTGGACCTATGTCGGAGAACTGGCGTTCAACCTGCTGGTGCTGGTCGGTGCCATCAAAGGCTGTGACCGCATTGTGAAAGAAATTATGGGATTGTGAGTTGCAGGCGCGGCTTTTTTGTGGTATAATAGAGCCACGAAAGGAGCTGAGACTATGCCTGAAATTATTCCGATTCGTGATTTAAAGAACACCAACGCAATTTCCCAACGCTGTCATGAAACAGCAGAACCTATCTTTGTAACCAAAAACGGTTATGGTGATATGGTTATCATGAGCATGGAAGCCTATGAGCACCAACAAATCATGAATGATGTATACGCAAAGCTGGCAACGGCTGAAGCACAGCACGAAGCTGGAATGGGGCGATCTCTTGCTGATATTCTAAAAGAAACGAGCAAGAAGTATGAGTTATAATGTCATTTTGCTGCCAGCAGCTGAGGATGATTACCAAGAAATCTTGCGATACTTTGAGAGACAGTTCGATTCTCAGCAGGCAATTCGTTCGTTTGTAAAAGATTTTGGTGAAGTGCTGCTTCGTTTGGAAGAGACTCCTACAATTTATGGGTACTCCCGCGACGAGGTGCTTCGGCAGAGAGAATACAGGAAGTTCTTGATTGGAAGATATGTGGCTCTCTTCAAAATTGATGAGCCAAGAAATGCCGTGGAAATTTACAGAATCTTCCACGGAACACAAAATTATACGAAATATTTATAATGAAGAACGCCGCTGTGCAGATTGCATAGCGGCGCTTTTGTTTACAGGAGGTGTCTTTTATCGAAATCAAAATATGATGAGCAATTCCTTGTTATCGCCGGTCAGCTTGCTGTATGCCGTCTCGCTGAAATAGCGGGAGTGCGCTTTCTCTCCGTGTACCAGCAGCACGGCAGAGCGAATCTCGCTGCTGTATTGCAAGATCGGCATCTTCAGGAACGACAGCGAGGACGTCACGTTCCAGCCGCCGTTGGAGTTCAGACTGCGGGGATGGTATCGTTCATCATTTCTCCTCATTGGAACATGTTATAAGATGTTTTTGTGGCGATGCCATGCCATTATTATGAGAGCAATGAGCATAGTGGCGGTTTCCGCAACAGGAAATGCAAGCCAGATTCCGTTCAGTTGGAATAATTTGTTCAGACACCATAAGGCAGGAACAAGGAAAAGCAGTTGTCTGCATAATTGAATTGCTATGCTGGAACCTACTTTTTCTGTCGCCTGAAAATAGGTGGAAATCATAGTAGAGAGACCGCAAAACAGATAGCTTGCCGCCATGATTCGCATAGCGGATATTCCAAAGGAGCGCATGGCTTCCGACGCTGTAAATAATTCCAAAAGCTGCGCCGGAAAGAAGTTGACGGTCAATGTTCCCAGTATCATCATACCGGAGACCAAAGCGGTTCCGTATCGGAAAGCGGAGTGCAGCCTATCTCTGTTTCCCGCACCGTAGTTAAACCGCATAATAGGCAAACAGCCCTGAATCAAGCCGTTTACTGTCATAACGATCAGCTGCTGCACCTTAAAATACGTACCGAAGAATGCAATCGCCGTATCGGAATACGCCACCAGAAACAGATTGACGAATGTCACCATAAACGAACTGAGGGCATTCATAATGAAAGATGGTAAGCCAAGGGCGAATATACGGGCAATCATCCGCTTTTGTATATGAAATTCTTTGATCTTTATCCGCACTTTTTGCTTTTTGCCCAGCAGCAAGGCAAATGCCAAAATCATGGATAACAAATAGCCCGCAACAGTAGCCACCGCAGCGCCACGGATTCCCATAGCTGGAAAAGCACCAATACCAAAAATTAGGAGTGGGTCAAATACAAAATTAACGACCACTCCTGCAATCTGGAACCACATAGGAGCAATCATGTTCCCAGTAGCCTGTATCATCTTCTGGATTGCGATATGCACCATGTTGGGAATTTGCATGAACGAACATACGCTCATATAGGCAAGACTCAACTGATAAATTTCTTCGTTATTGGTGAATGCCCCAAAGTAGGGTTTCATAATCAGTAAAGACAGAAGATTGAGCAAAGCACCAATTCCAAAGGCCAGTAACAATCCATGTGTGACGGTTGTATTTGCCTCATCCTGCTTTTTCTGTCCAAGATACCCTGCTATCAGCACATTCACGCCGACACCGATCCAGATAGACGCCGCATTCATCAATGTTGTAATCGGGAATGACAGAGAAACAGCGGTCAATGCATTCTCACTCAACCGCGCCACAAACGCGCTGTCTATCAGGTTATAGGAATATTGCAGGAACATGGAAATCAGCGGCGGTATCGACATTTGCCAGATGAGCTTTCCAACGGGCGCGACCGCCATTTTGTTATTGGTCTGCATGCTTTCCCTCTTCTCCACAAATTGTCCGAACAATATAGTTTTGTTTGCGTGCTGCGGGCTGACCGGCTTCCTGGGCCGGATAAGTCCCTGCTTCCAGTACAGCGTCCAAAGCCTTGGAAGGGACAGATTCCGATTTATAAGCCCGTACACTACGGCACGTCTTGATAAGAGACAAAAAATTTTTTCCCATACAGATATAGTCCTCCATTCTGCTAATACTTCTGAGATACAGGCAACAAAAAAGCCACACAACTATCACAAGATAGCTGTGTGGCAAAAAGATGACCGAATCCGGAAAAGTCCACTAAAGTTTTGCGTTTATTATTATAGCGAACTTGAAGGAGACTGTCAAGCATCAATCATTACGGAATTGTGGCAACTGTCTGTTGTTTTTTGTGTTACTTTATGGCACATGAGAAATTCTGTCTGGTTTTGTACTCGTAGTGAGTGGGCATGTTCTCCCATGGGGAGGCCACCCATCAGTCCAATTCATTCAGTACGATATTGGATAGGATATTCAAGGCTCGGAATGCTTCTCGATATGGTAAAATATCCGGATCTTCCTTGACTTTTCTTCCCTCAAAACGCTGCATTGCAGCTTGGATACTTTCATCTAAAAATTGTTCAATCTCTGGGTATGCGTTATTATTATCAATGCCTTTTGCCATAACAACACCAAAACAGGCACTCGGCAGTTCTTCAAAAATTTCTTTTTTAACAACAAATCTCATTTTATGCCCTTCTTATCTGCACTTGACCGGAATACATATTTCAGTCACAAATTTTTCACTGTCATTAGTAATGCCATAGTCTGTTGGATAGTTCTCGGAGGTGACTTTTCTGACGTTGTTACTCAATGGCATCCAATGGGCCGATAAAGCGGTAGAAAATCTGGATTTTCTGGACGTATTCGCCATCGACCTTTTCCGCTTTGGATACCAGAATCTTGTCAATCAGCTGATGCAGAATCTTATAGTTCAGTTCGGTGATGCCAGCGTACTTGCTGACTTCATCAATAAAATCCTGAATCTTGTCCAGCTGATCGTGTTCAGCACGGCCTTCCCGCTCGTACTGCTCAATCTTCTCGGTCAGTTCAGCCTGTTCTTTGTCATAGCGATCTGCAAGCATTTGAAAACGTTTCTCCGGGAGAAGCCCCTTTGACACATCCTCATAAAGTTTTGCGTACAAATCTTCGATTTCTGCGATTCTTGCTTTACACTGTTTCAATTCCCGCTTGTGCTGCGCCCGGTCAGAAGATACCCGAAGGTGCATCTGGTCTGCAATTTTTCGCACAAGGGCGTCTCGGTTGCCCACAGCGGCCTTTGCGTGTGCCTGAATGTCAGCAAGGACAGCTTCATGCAAAACACGGGCTTCCAAGTTGTGAGAGGCGCAGGCTTTCGCACCATACTTCCGATAAGTGCTGCAACAATAAAATGTCTGATCCAAAATGTTATTGCGTTTGCGGCGGGCTTCAACTTTGACCAACATTGTTCTGCCACAATCTGCGCAGCGAACGATTCCTTTGAAGATGTTGTCGTATTCGGTCTTATCGCACATAAAACTACCGGAACGGCTATAAAGGATTCGCTGCACATTCTCCCAACGGTCTTGTGGGATGATTGCTTCATGCGTGTTCGGAACAATAGCACGTTCTTCAAAAGGGATATAACGTCGCTTCTTGGATTTCATGGACACAGTAGGTTTTGCTTCATAGATGATGTGTCCGGCGTAGACCGGGCTGTGCAGAATTTGACTGACATAGGCAGAATCCCAATCATACATCTTTTCATCATCGACAAAGCGACCAAACATCTCTTTTTTGTAGTAGCACGGCTTCAGGATTTTCTCATCGTGAAGCCGTTTGGCGATACGGTGAAGCCCAAGTCCTTCCTCCGCCAATGAATAGAGATACTCAACAACAGGGGCGGTATTCGGGTCGATCACAAGGTGGTTGTGGTCGGCAGGGTCTTTCTGATAGCCAAACGGTGCGCCGCTGGAGATATACTTTCCGCTTTTCTTGCGTGTCCGAA